>Ga0335082_10000047_pt1 | contig 118732 bp, 95 predicted proteins | sample Lox_Sample_41_FD_206718 | JGI IMG/M metagenome (GOLD analysis project Ga0335082, IMG submission 206718) | Soil microbial communities from Loxahatchee National Wildlife Refuge, Florida, United States - Lox_Sample_4.1 | ecosystem: Environmental > Terrestrial > Soil > Wetlands | place: USA... | reverse complement strand
GAGCGCTACGCCGCCGACTGCTTTTTGACGACAGCGGCCGCCGCCTCGCCAGTACCTACGTGCGCTCGTAGCTCCGAGGCAACGCAAATCAAGAAGCACACTACGCTGACCTCAAAGAGATTTCGCTGCGTGAGATTCAGGTTCATGAACAGAGTCTTTGCTATGTTAATGTGCACCAGTCCCCCACATACGAGCGTAAGCCATCCGACGTAATAGGTAATTCTTCCGACCAACTGCAAGCGTGCAATGTGGCCCATAGTCATTACCTCCATCATAGGCTGAGAGTGCACTAAATACAGTGCAGCTCGGCAGCGGGAATTCTACACCGCGATCCACCTCTTTGGAATAGCGATAGAAGGGTTGCCTTCCTCGTCGTTGCCAACTAACGGAGAGATCGGATCGGGCCTCATCGCCTCGTGTTTGGAAGCGTAGGGCTGTCGCGGTACGCTGCTGTTTTCCATGACCAGATTCTTCCGCTGTCTACCCGAAGAGTACAAGCACGCTTTTCTCGACAACCTCAACGAGAAAGCATCATGAACGAGATCCGTCGAAAGGCTCCTCGCCTTCAACTCGATCGCTTCGAATACGAGAAGCTAAGACAACAAGTGATACCAGAAAAACGGGCTTCCAGGCTATTGGGAAGAAGAAGAGCGAATCCGGCGAAGGAAGAATTTGAAGGTGGGGCTTGTTCGTCAGGCGGAGTACTACGTACATCGAGGAATGAAAGAACAGGCCATCCAACAGCTGCAGCTGGCTTACAAACAGCACGCGGGCACGATGGAGCTGCTAAAAGCCCATCCGATTTTTGATGATCTTCGCAGCGATCCCAGGTTCAAAGAGCTTCTCGCGCGCCTTCAGGTGCAGTAGCGATGCGCAAGCCGCAACCCCTTGAAAGCTGAATTGATTACTGCGGCACCAGTTCTACCTGTGAGGGGCTAAATCTATCCTTCAAGCTGTTATGCTGATGACGTTAGGGTATGAATAGAGGCGGCAGGAATGCACATTCCTCAAAACTCCGGATGGAAAACGCGGTTGGTGCAAGGTGGCTTCCCGGATCGTTCATTCGATATCGAGTTCTGGCAAGAACAGGGAGATGAGGCCATCTTCGCGGCAGCTTGGGAAATGGTGGAACTAGCTGAGGAAACCATCCATGGCAGAAAACCCAGACTACAAAGAACTGCTACAACTCTTAAACGAATCTCAGGTTGACTATCTGATTGTGGGCGGTTTCGCAGTCATGAAGTATGGCGAACCGCGCTTCACAAAAGATCTCGATGTGTGGGTGCACAATTCGGCGCGGAACTCACACCGACTGGTTGAGGCCCTGACGAAGTTCGGCGCTCCGCTAGAGCACGATGGAATCACACCTGAAACCTTCACAGACAAAGAGATTGTCTATCAGATTGGAATTGCTCCCGTGCGCATTGATATCTTGACCCAGATCACCGGCGTCGAGTTTCCGGATGCCTGGGGAAAAAGGGTCTCCAGCACTTTCTTCGGCGTCCCGGTGCATTTCATTTCCCGAAGTGACCTCGAAGTCAACAAACGCGCTTTGGGTCGCGCCAGCGACCTCGAGGATCTCAAGCGCAACCCTCCGCGATGATAGTGATCGTAGTGAAAAATTGCGTTTCCGAAGATCATTGACCTGCTCATCGCGGCACAGGCACTTGCAGTTGGTTATACCATCGTCACGGACAACGACAGAGAATTCGCTCGCGTCGAGAACCTTCGACTGGAGAATTGGCTTCGCTGAATTCTGTCTGGGTTCCATTGCAAGCATCTGTCCCGGCTATTGCGCCAGACGAGCATTCACAGGCGGGGAACCGATTCTCCTTTGCGGCGACGCTGAATCCGTTCAAGTTTATCCGGTGGCGCGACAAAGAATGCGATCGATAGCGGCTTCGTAGCGGAGCACCCCTATCGAGCGCGGATGGACAGGGAAAATGACATCTAATTCATCCCCTACATCCGAAAGAGAACCACACGCCAAGAATCGACAGGACGATCTCCATTGCGCCCGGGAGGAGTTACTCGGCAAGCTCCCAAACCGCATACCAGGATTTCCTCACGCTTTGGAAAGACGCCGATCTTGACACCCCGTGCGGAAGCAAGCCAAAGCCGAATACGCGAAGCTGCAGTGCCTCACCAAGTGAAGAGACGGATTGAGGTCACCTCAATCCGTCTCAACTCATTGCTCGCTGTAGCTGTGTTCAGAACTGGAGGGTAGAGGTCGTTCCAGGAGTTACATTGAAACCACAAGCCGGGCCTCCGTAGCTCCAGTAAGACGCTGTCCAGGCTGCTGGGCTCAGGAGATCAAATTTCGGATATCCATGATAAGCACCAGATTTCGTGAAGACTTCCTTGCCGTTCGCGGGTAACTCAGAACATGATGAGACCCCGTAAACTTCGAGCACGCCAGCAAGGGCCCACGTCCACCGCAGCCCGGTACTGTGGGCGTTCAGAGTGGAAAGAGCACCCGTCGTGCTATCCGTTGCGTTGACTTTCCAGTGGATAGTGCCGCTGGAAACACTCGTGATTTTCGTATAGCCCCTCAGCGCGTCCTTCGGATTCACCGTCTCCAGCGGGCTGTGGTAGGCCTTGGAGCCGACCAGCCAACTGGCGATTCCCCAAAAATTGCCGCCGCCAGCCGGGCTCGTTCCATATTGCAGGACGGGTTGCAATATCCATTTAAAGGTTGAAGGCTCCATGCCATTGAAGAGGTAAATCAGCGCCCCGTTCGTCTTTGGATCAGACGGCACAGTCCAGTTACCCACTATCTCGTCGAGGTTGTCGCCAGACCCTAGACTAACCAGCCAATTCGATGCTTCGACCCAACCATTGCCGGTACCAGGATCATGTTCAAGACTGCTGGTTTCACCCAAGGGACGGGTGATAATTGGTGCCTCAGGGCAGTCCTCATAGTGGGCGATCAAAACGCCGTTCATCGAGACATCGCCGGAAACTTCGCCGTTATTTCCAATCTCAACCGTCGCACCACTGGGGATTTCATGTACACAATCGGGACGGATCAACTCGCCCGGAACCTGCACCCAATCCGGATGCTCCTGCCTGGCTTGGCTGTATGTTTTGCTTTGCGCGCTCAGCATCCCGCTCGTGACAAACAGGAACAAGGTGATGCTGCTCAAGACTTGCGGTGGAACGATGTGTTTCATAAACTCCTCCTAGTGTGAGCTCCGTTCAGGAGCTGAATTTTCGGCGCCACCGTCTTGTCAACGGTGGAGACCAGTTAGGGAAAGCTTTCGGCTGCCGTTAAGCCTGCCGAGGACTGTCGTGATCTAGCTTTTGTTGGGAATCATTCGCGGGCAACGCACCCCCCATCATTCCGCGTGTGCACGTCCACCTCGCGGCCACATGCTGCGCACCATGCCCGGAGTGGGCGCGATTTGCTGACGATCAAAATCTGGTCAGTTTCGACGGTGATTTCGGTCCTCTTGTAGCCGCCTGCCACACCCCTGGAAACTTTTGCCCAACGCAGAAACTCGTGATAGATTTGTCGCCACATCGGGCTTAATTTCCTTGGCAGTCCCCAACGGCAGCGATCCTGCCAAGAGATTCAAAGAAAGTCTTCAAGGCGGGCTTCAATTAGTTCTTGAGAAAATTGAGAGTGGCTAACGTAGAGAAACAACGGTACTTCTACGAATTCGGTTCCTTTCGGATTGATCGCGACCGCCGCCAACTGCTGCGTCAAAATCAGCCCGTACCCCTCCAACCGAAGGCATTCGAGATCCTGCTCGTGTTGGTGGAAAACGCAGAGAAGGTCGTGCTGAAAGACGAACTATTGAAAAATGTCTGGCCCGACACTTTTGTCGAGGAGTCCAATCTGTCGCAGCACATCTTTGTGCTGCGCAAGACGCTGGGCGACGGTGTCGAAAAGAACCGCTATATTGTGACTGTTCCCGGCCGTGGGTACCGTTTTGGCGAGAAAGTGACAGTGACTGCGGTTTCCGAGGTCATAACAATCCAGAGTCCACGGGAACTCACCGCGGACGAAGACACCCTAGTGGTCGCCAGCCACACCCGCTCCAGGATGCTGGTTGAAGAACATCAAGTCCCAATCAAAGCCTTACCCGCTCCGCGGCACCACTGGAAAACAATGGTCGCCGGAGCATTTTGCTTGGCCGCCGTCCTCGCAGTAGCGTACTTGTTGCACACTCGCTCCGTGCACCTCCTGACCGAGCGGGACACGGTCGTTCTGGCCGACTTTACCAACCGGACCGGCGATCCGGTTTTTGATGACACGCTAAAGACCGCTCTCGGCATCGCTCTTGATCAATCACCTTTTCTGAACACACTATCTGACAATCGAGCTCATAAGACGCTACGGCTCATGGCTCGTCCCGCGGACACAAAAATTACCTCTGATGTGGCGCGGGAGATTTGCCAACGCGCTGGTGCAAAAGCATATATTGCAGGGTCGATTGTCCAGTTGGGAACAGAGTACGTGCTGACCCTCGAGGCTCTGAATTGCCAGACCGATGACACAATGGCGCAGGAGCAGGCGCATTCCGCCTCCAAGGAACGAGTGCTCGACGCCTTGGGAGGCGCAGCCACGAAATTGCGCAGCGCGTTGGGAGAGTCACTGGCCACAATCCAGAAATTTGACGCAGCTTTGCCGCAGGCCACTACAACATCACTCGAAGCGCTAAAGGCTTATAGTCTCGGCAATAAATTTTTCTATCGGCGGGAGCTGGCCTCGGCGCCACCGTATTTTCAGCGCGCCATCGAACTCGATCCAAATTTCGCCATGGCCTATGTGCAATTGGGGCTTACTTATTACTCTCTCGGTGAACCTGGTCGAGCGAGTGAGCCCTTCGCCAGGGCGTTCGCGCTGGAGCAGCACGCCAGTGAACGCGAAAAATTGGAGATCGAGGCCCTCTACTACGCCTACGCATCCGGAGAGTTGGACAAAGCAATCCATGCGCTCGAGCAGGAAGTTGAAATCTACAGGATCACGCCCGCCTACCGGGCGTTGACCGATCTGTATACTCGGGTTGGTCAGTATCAGAAGTCAGCCGATGCGGCGCGCATGATGCTTTCCGCTGATCCCAACGATCAAATCGGTCTTAGCGCCCTCGCCCTGGATGATTTGGCGTTGCAAAATCTTACCGGAGCGCGGCAGATCCTTCAGCAGGCACAAACCCGATCGGTTGAAAACTATTTTCTGCGCATGTATCTGTACACGCTCTTTTTCTTGCAGTCGGACTCGACCGGGATGACAGAACAGCAGCAGTGGTTCGCCACTCATCCTGGCTATGAGAGCTACGGGCTCGCGCTCGCAGCCGACACCGAAGCCTATTCCGGTCATTTGAAGAAAGCGCGCGAACTGACCACACAGGCCTCTGAATTCGCCGTGCGGGCAGACAATAAGGAAGAAGCGGCGATGTATCGAGCCAACGCTGCCTTGCGGGAGGCGGCGTATGGGAACGCTGCGGAGGCCCGACAGTTCGCAGACAAGGCTCTAGAGTTGTCCCCCGGCAACCCAAATGTCGCCTTCCAGTCAGGCCTGGCATTTGCCATGACCGGCGAAAGTGGGCGAGCCGCCAGCCTGGTTCAGGAGTTGAACCAACGCCTTCCCCTGCAGACCCAGATGCAATTGTTAGGACTGCCTGTGATTGAGGCACAACTGCAACTTATCCGGCAGAAGCCAGACCTTGCCTTGAACGTGCTTCGTCCCGGATTACCGATTGAGTTCGCGAACGCGACATTCAGCACCAACAACACTTCCTGCCTCTATCCAACTTACCTGCGTAGTCAGGTGTATCTGGCGGTGGCACAAGGAACTGCCGCGGCTGGCGAATTTCAGAAGATTATCGATCACAATGGAATCGTCTGGAATTGCTGGACGGGCGCCGTCGCCCACCTTGGCTTGGCGCGCGCGTATGCGCTACAAGCGCGAACTTCTCAATCCACGGATGCCGTTGGTGCGCGGGGCCGCGCTCTGGCGGCCTACAATGATTTCATCACGCTCTGGAAGGATGCAGACCCGGATATACCCCTCCTAAAGCAAGCCAAAACCGAGTACGCGAAATTGCAATAGCAACCACTTCCCTATCCAAACCCAATTTCACATGGGGGATCGACATGTTTCAACGCCAATGTACTCCCGCGCGGTCGGTTTCAACGTGGGTTGCACTTCATAGCCGGGATCATTGCGGGCGCTATTGCTTGCGTCTTCATGTTGGCGGGGAAATGGCAACCCTGGTAATGGTGCAACGTTTTGGGAGAAAAATGTCCTCGACTTCTCCTCTCCAAAAACAATCCTCAAGCTTGAATCTCCGCAACCTGAAGTCCAAGTTTAGCTGCCCTTTTTCTGAGTAATTGGATTTGTTGTTGCCGAAATCGTTCTTCGTAGTACTCAGTCCCTTTGTCCACGTATGCGTGACCATACTTGAGCATGCGATAGACGAGTCGGGCTAGGCAATGAGCCATAGCGGTGATGGCCTTTGGCGCCCCCAGCTTGGTGCGTAAACGGCGGTACTGGGCACCCAGGTGGCTGCGGCTTCAGATGAGTGTGTTACAGCCTGTCGCAGCGCGGTGGCAGCGCGGTTGACCACCCGGCGCGTGCCCCTGGCCAGTACCTTATCGCCACTGATGCGATTGTCTGGACATAGCCCCAACCAGGAAGCAAAGTGCGACTCGGTTTTCCAGCGACTCATATCCAATCCCACTTCGCTGAGCAACGTCTGCGCTACCATGACATCGATTCCATCAATGCGAGTAAGATCCACTCCCGTGACCCGCTGCAGTTCGCTGCTGAGGTCAAAGCGTGGCGCATTCTTGGCAGCTGCCTGTTTGGTTTGGGGCTTTTTCGTCTGTCCTCTGTACGGTTGGGGAACACCGGTCAAAGTGGCTAGTTGCCTTTGCAATTGCTGGTCGCACTCGGCGATTCGTTTTTGGTAGGTATCGAACATGTCTATTTCCTGTCGCAGCACAAATAGCAGTTCCGGACGCCAGTTGCCCTCCAGACTCTTGGCAATTTCTTCTTGACTGGCGTGAACCCTCCGATCACTGAGCCGAGCCAGCTTCCTTGGGTCGCGGTCACCGGCCACAATCGCACGTATGATCGCCTGTCCGGTGAGCCCACTGATGTCGCTGATCACGTTGGCTAATTGCACGTTCATCTGAGTCAGCGCTTTTTGCATGCGTTGAATGCAGATCGCCGCTCCACGCACGTGTTCTCCTCGTTGCCGCCAGTAGGTTCGTACCACTCGGATCTCGGAGAGGGGTTGGAACGAGTTGTTCAGCAACCCATAGGTATGCAACTTCAGCAACCACTGACTCTCCTGCACATCGCTCTTCCGTCCTGGCAGATTGTTCGTGTGGCGTGCGTTCACCAGATGGACTTTAAAACCGCGCTCCTCCAAGATCTCATGCAGCGGAATCCAATAGACACCGGTTGCTTGCATGGCTACTGTTCTCACGCCACAACTCTGTAACCAGTCGGCCATATGATGCAGGTCAGCTGTAAAACATTCATACCGACGTACGGGTTCTGGATCTCGATCCGGCCGCACGGCGACATAATGAGCGCTATTGCCCACATCAATTCCCCGCCGCATCGGGATGAACGACCTCTAGTCCAGGGTTCTCTGATTGCAATCGTCGCGCCCACTCTCTTCTCTCTTTTCGGTTTTGCCACTGCTTCGTGCCTTTCGTCATGCCTAATCTCCTTCATGAAGAAATGAGTGATCGGATTCGGCCCGGTGACCATGGGTTGAGGAATCTCTCCAACGGGGTCAAAGCACGTTCCTGTTGAACGCTCTTGCCACCATGCTAGTGATCGCCAGTACCGGAGCCATGCTCTTATGCGGGCACCAGAAGCGCCAGTTGGAAGTCGGCCTTAGCTTGGCGAATCTGATCGGAGATAAGCTTGCAAAATGGTGGGAACTCGAGACAAGTTTTTGGCACTAGTGACTGCATTCGACCCAGTCAACTGCTCTTATAGATCGAGATGTTACGCCATTTTCGGTTATACGTTTGGCTCGGTCGAAGATCTGAAATGGGATAGCTATTGCAGCTGAAGGCGTACGAGAAGCTCTTTGAACCTGGGATCGTTGCGAAGGTCATCAAAGATTGGATGGGCTTTTATTAACTCCATCGTGCCCGCGTGCTGTTTGTAAGCCAGCTGGAGCTGTCGAATGGCTTCCTCTTTCATTCCTCGATGGACGTAATACTCGGCTTGACGAACAAGCCCAACCTTCAAATTTTTTCTTCGCCGGATTCGCTCTTCTTCCTGCCAATAGCCTGGAAGCCCGTTCTTCTGGTATGCGGCGCGTCGCAGCGGGACCTCTTCGGGCTCGCCGGCCATCGTCTTCAAGTAGTACTCGATCGCTTCGTCTGGCATCCCTTTCTTCTCGTAACACTCGCCTAGCCAGTAGGTCTCGCCATAGGACGGAAACAGCGTCAGAGCTTGCTTGGCATGATCGATCGCTTCGTCGTAACGCCGTGTCAGGTAAAGCACCACCGTGTACATCAGATTCGTTCCCTCAGAGAATGGATCGAGTTCGAGCGCCTTGCGTGCCTCGGCAACACCTTGCTCCTCCTTGCCCATAGCTACCAGGTAGACACCATACGCGGAGTGGATACCGGCATGGTTCGGGTCTAACTGGACGGCCCTACTGAACTCCTGAGCTGCCTTTGGCCAGTTCCAGTCGCGAGAAAAGGCAATTTTGGCGAGCACTGCGTGACCATCGGCATTCTCAGGATCAAGTGCGAGGGCTTTCAAAGCCGCCGCCTCAGCCTCCTGATAGGGTTCTGTTTGCCAACAGGGAAAGTCTCCGAGGTTATAGTACGTGTCAGCTAGACCGGAGTGGGCCGGAGCAAAATTGGGATCCTTCGCAACTGCTTCTTGAAAATACGCGAGCGCCTGATCGAAAGACTTGCAGGTCATGTGGTCGAAGGAGAAAGAAGCTTTCAGATACGCGTCATACGCGGCTGGATCAACCGTGCGTTTCGCTCTGCTGATCTTCTCCGTGCGTGCCAGGGTGCTTCCTATTTCACTTGCGATTTTTCTGGATATTTCATCCTGGAGCACCAGCACGTCTCGAAAGTCCCGCTCGTATCTGTCCGCCCATATATGTTGATCGGATCGTGCGTCGATCAGCTGCGCTGTAATGCGAACACGCTCTCCTGCGCGGATGATCGTGCCTTCCACGACTGCTTCGACTCCGAGTTCCCTCGCGATGTCTGGAAGGGGACGTTTATTGTCGCGATAGCGCTCGACGGAGGTATGCGAGATGACCCGCAGCCCACCTACCCTGGCAAGATCCGTGATCAATTCGTCGGTCATGGCTTCGCTGAAGTACTCTTGCTCGGGATCATTCGAAAGATTGCGGAGAGGCAGCACAGCCACGGAATCAAGCTTGCGATTGATACCTGGTTTCCGCGACCACAAACGCAAGGCTGCGAGAAACGCCAGCGATAGGAATACAACGAGGGCAGAAACCGCAAGCAGCTTAGGGGAAATAGGCCGTGCAGCTCGTTCAGCCAACACTGCTCCTTGCGGGGGGACTGGTTCGCTAATCGGCGCGATGAACCGGTACCCACGCTTGGGGACCGTCTCCACGAAGCGGGGATTTTCGGGATCATCCTCTAAAACACTACGAATGCTGCTGACTGCGAAATTAAGACCATGCTCGAAGTCAACGTGCGTGTCAGCCCCCCAAACTTGATCCACCAACTCCTGCCGGGTGACAACCTCTCCAGCTCGGCTGGTCAGAATGACGAGCACCTTCGCCGGCTGAGGTTGGAGCTTTAAAAGGGCTCCGTTGCGGCGAAGCTCACCTGTCCGGCAGTCGAGCTCGTAGTCACCGAACGAAAGACCGTTTTTAGAGTGGACTTGTGTTGCCACCGATGACGCTCGCCTCAGGGTAAAAGTCGGCACTGCGGGGAAGGCGGCACATTATATCCCGAAGTTGTTTCTTACTGGCAAATAAGCGTTTAACGCCCCTTACCAAAAATTAACCTCCAACTTACCTCCTCGTCATTGACCAGGATGGCAGATCAGCGCATGTTCTTGCGCCAGCGGCCGCGTATCGGAGCACCACTGGGGGCAACTCTTCGGGCCGAGAAAACGAGGTCGAAAGGAACGAATAGCACTGTGAGCCACTTTCCTCCGATTTCTCGTTTTACAAGTAGAGGAGCCCAACAGCTCGAAGCGGCCTGGACGAACTAAGGCCAAGGCTGGTTTCTGAAGTTCGGAAAATCCTACTCACTCTCGCCAAATGGGCGAGCACTACGCATCGGCAGTCTATGGGAGGAATTATGACGCACACGTTCTGGCAGCGCCGGTATCTTCGCACGATGTTCGTTCTCTGCCTGTGCCTGGTACCTTCGCTGATCTTGTCGTCTGGGCAAGTTACGAACTCTTCCACGATGCCACGGCTGGTGATGTACAGCGGCGTGGTGAAGGACACTTCGGGCAAAACGCTCACCGGAACGGTCGGCGTCACGTTCGCCTTGTATAAGGAACAGGAGAGCGGCAGTCCGCTATGGCTGGAGACCCAGAACGTGCAAGCCGATCCGCGGGGCCGTTTCTCGGTCTACCTCGGTGCCACCAAGCCCGACGGGCTGCCGCAAGACCTGTTCGTATCGGGTGAAGCCCGGTGGTTGGGAGTGCGGCCCGATGGGCAGGGCGAACAGCCGCGCGTGCAACTCATCACGGTGCCTTACGCGATGAAGGCGGGCGATGCAGAAACCATCGGTGGCTTACCTCCTTCGGCATTCATGCTGGCCACACCGGCCACGGCGGGCGGCAGCGCAGCTCCGGCGCCCTCGTCATCATCCGGTTCCGCGGCGCCTATTGCACCTCCTCTGGCAGGAAGCGGCACCCTCAACTTTGTGCCTCTGTGGACGCCTGACGGCAACACGCTGGGCAATTCGGTTCTATTCCAGTCGGGAACAGGCAGCACGGCGAAGGTCGGGGTGAACACCAACACTCCAGTGAGCACTCTGGACGTGAAGGGCGGCGGCACAATCCGGGGCACTTTGAACCTTCCCGCTACGGGGACCGCTACGGCTACCGGCGGGAAGAGCTCGCAAGTGTTGTTGCAGACGGCTTCATCATTCAGCAGCGGAACCAATGCCGCAGTGACCCAGAACTTCCGCTGGCAGGCCGAGCCGACGGGCAATAACACAACGAGTCCCGGTGGGACGCTGAACCTGCTGTTCAGTTCAGGGAACAATCCGCCGGCCGAGACTGGACTGCACATTGCCAGCAACGGTCAGATTACGTTCGCTGCGGGGCAGACTTTCCCGGGAACGGGCAATGGAACCATCACCGGTGTAAGCGCCGGGACCGATCTTACGGGAGGCGGAAGCAGCGGGAGCGTGACTCTGAATCTGGACACGACGAAGGTACCGCAACTGAACTCGACGAACACTTTCGGTGCCAACCAGTCAGTGAATGGCACAGTCACAGCGACTTCATTCTCCGGCAATGGTTCCGGTCTCACGAATCTGCAGGGCAGCAACGTCCAAGGGAATGTCGGGACGGCAAACAATGCGCTGAATCTCGGCGGCCTTCCTCCCAGTTCTTACCAGTTGGCAGGTTCCTATGCCACTCTCGGGGCAAACACCTTCACCGGGAATCAAAGTGTTTTGGGCAACATCTCTTCGAATGCCCAGGTGAGCGGTTCTACCGTGAATGCCGCCACGGGCTTCTACATTGGCGGAAATCCCTTCGACTACGGATCTCTGAACACCGCAAACGAGTTCTTCGGCTTTGCTGGAAATCAGACCATGACCGGAGCCGACAATGTGGCCACCGGGCAAGCCTCCTTCGTGACCAACACGACGGGGAATTACAACACCGCTGACGGCATAGCATCGTTGAAGCTCAATGATGCGGGTTCCAGCAACAGCGCAGTGGGTTTTTCTGCACTGTTCAATAACGCTGGAGGAAACTCCAATACTGCGGTCGGTGCGAACGCACTGCAGACGAATACTACCGGGTCGAACAACACCGCATTGGGAGCGAATGCCGGGTCCGATTCAGCCCATCCGGCTCTGACCAATGCGACGGCGATCGGAGCGAATGCTCAGGTCACAGCCAGCAATGCGATGGTGCTGGGCAGCATCAACGGAGTGAACGGCGCGACGGCAGATACGAATGTCGGCATCGGCACCACGTCGCCGACAGCGAAGCTTGATGTGCGTGGAACGGCGAACTTCGGCGGGTTGGTCAGCTTCGCGGCGGGACAAACATTTCCTGGGACCGGAACCATCACTGGCGTAACGGCAGGAAGTGGCCTGAGCGGAGGCGGCACCAGCGGTGCCGTGACGCTCAATCTGAACAATGCATATACGGATGGCCGTTACGCGCAGTTAGCGGCCAACAACACGTTCAGCGGCGTACAAACCATCAACAACAGCGTCGGAATTGGAACCTCTCCGAATCCGGTGTTTGCGTTGCAAACGATAGGCACGATCCGCAGTGAGACTGGAGGTCTTTCCATTGGCGGTAGTGCTCCTGTGGCAGTTGACGCACCATTCATATCCGGTGGCCGGTTCACGATTCTTCCTAACGGCAACGTCGGAATCAATAACCCAAACCCTACGACCAACCTGGACGTGCAAGGCAACATTGACGCCAGAGGAACACTCATCGGCCAAAGCCTAAATGTGGCCGGCGGTGGCGTGATCAATGGGGGCATCACCACTAGCGCCGGAATCTCAACCGGCGCTGGAATCGTTGACGGTGGACCGCTTAGCGTGTCCGGCGCTACCAGTCTTGCAGGAAGCCTGACCATCAAGGGCGATCCTCCCATGAATGCCGCACCACGCATGACCTTCAGCGGATTCTTCCCCGGGTTTCTGACGTCCGGCGACCGTGGCGGTGCTTTTGTTCCGAGCAAGGACATCACCATTACTCGAATGACGTTTGATTCCGGAGGAAGTGCCATCCTGTGCTCCCCTCCGGGATCAATCGCGATTATTAAACCAACTAACCCCGGAATCCAAATTCTCTTCACGCAGACTGTTAAAAATGAATTCCCCGGATACGGGGACACCTTTACAGACTCGGGCCCGATATCAATTCCTGTGTCGGCCAACACGCCCATGTATTTCCAGGTGTGGGATCAACCGGTTTGTGGTCTAAATCCGGGACCAAACAACGTCCACGTCAACGTGGAATACGTAATGCAGTAGCACCCCGGATTCGCGGGCGGTCCTGGAGTCCTTTCGACGATAAACGACGTTCTTTGAACTATGGCCTTCAAATCGGGCGAGTGGGACAGATCGTCCAAGAAGCGGAACTGGTTCATCCAGCAAGCATTCTCGTTTATCAGGGGAGGCAATTATGAGCAACATGCACCGACAGTACCAGTTGCTTCGCGCAGGGACTGTTCTCTTGTTCTGGCTGTCGTCTTCAGTCTCGCCCGTTGCGCAGTCACAAGCTGCAGGCTCATCCACGATGCCACGGCTGGTGATGTACAGCGGCGTGGTGAAGGACACTTCGGGCAAAACGCTCACCGGAACGGTCGGCGTCACGTTCGCCTTGTATAAGGAACAGGAGAGCGGCAGTCCGCTATGGCTGGAGACCCAGAACGTGCAAGCCGATCCGCGGGGCCGTTTCTCGGTCTACCTCGGTGCCACCAAGCCCGACGGGCTGCCGCAAGACCTGTTCGTATCGGGTGAAGCCCGGTGGTTGGGAGTGCGGCCCGATGGGCAGGGCGAACAGCCGCGCGTGCAACTCATCACGGTGCCTTACGCGATGAAGGCGGGCGACGCCGAAACGGTCGGGGGGTTGCCTCCTTCGGCATTCATGCTGGCGGCAGCGTCGGCATCAGGTGCCAGTGCTCAGACACCATCATCATCGTCTTCTTCTACTCCCGTTGCGCCTCCCCTGGCGGGCGCGGGGACAGTTAACTTTGTTCCTCTTTGGACGCCCGACGGCAATACGCTGGGCAATTCGATTCTGTTCCAGTCCGGCACAGGCAGCACGGCGAAGATTGGGGTCAACACCAACACGCCGGTGAGCACTCTGGACGTGAAGGGTGGCGGGACAATTCGCGGCACTTTGAACCTTCCTACTACGGGAACCGCCACGGCAACCAGTGGCAAGAACTCGCAAGTGTCGCTGCAGACGGCTTCATCGTTCAACAGCGGAACTAACGCTGCGGTGAGCCAGAACTTCCGCTGGCAGGCCGAGCCAACAGGTAATAACACGACCACTCCGAGCGGGACGCTGAACCTTCTGTTCAGTTCAGGAAACAATCCGCCCGCCGAGACCGGACTGCACGTCGCCAGCAACGGCCAGATCACTTTTGCCGCGGGGCAGACATTCCCCGGAACCGGAAACGGCACGATCACCGGAGTTACAGCGGGAACGGGGCTCACCGGAGGCGGCTCCAGCGGCAGCGTTACTTTGAACCTAGACACGACGAAAGTGCCGCAACTGAACGCAACGAACACTTTCAATGCCAATCAAACGGTGAACGGCAACGTGAATGCCACAGGAGTAGTCACCGGCAGCGTTTTCCAGATCGGCACCAATCTGTTTGGGTTTGGGTCTTTCGGGAATCAAAACGCTTTCCTGGGCTTTGCCGGGAATACAACCATGACGGGCCTTGCAAATGTGGCCACAGGTCCTTACGCGCTCTTCTCCGACACCACCGGTTCCTCCAATACAGCGAATGGAGTAGTCGCCCTGAATTTGAACCAAACTGGCAGCGACAATACGGCGATTGGCGCGTTTGCCCTCGCAGCAAATACGGCAGGCGGAGAGAACACAGCCATTGGAGTCAATGCACTCGTGGCTAACTCCGGGTCATGGAGTACTGCTACTGGCTCATGGAATACTGCCACAGGAGGAGACGCCTTAGCTTCTAACACAACTGGATCGTATAACACAGCAAGCGGGGACCGGGCGCTAGCCATCAGTACGACGGGGAGCAACAACGCGGCCGGCGGGGAAGACGCTCTCTCGAATAACACCACCGGGTCTAACAACACGGGAATGGGAGCCGAGGCCGGGACTACACGCGACACGTCCGGCGTCACCGGGAACTACAACACCTTCTTGGGCGCGTTCAGCCGTCCTTTCACGGGCACGCTTACGAATGCTACAGCCATCGGCGCACAGGCGGAAGTGGATGTTAGCAATGCGCTGGTACTGGGCAGCATCAGCGGCGTGAATGCTGCGACCACAAGCACGAATGTGGGCATCGGCACTACATCGCCGGCTTTCACACTCGACGTGCACGGGAACGCGAACTTCACCGGTCCGATTACATTCGCAACAGGGCAGACGTTTCCCGGCACAGGCACGATCACCGGTGTGACTGCTGGGACCGACCTCCAGGGCGGCGGTAACAGCGGCACCGTCACGCTGAATGTCGATACCACAAAAGTTGTTACTGGGGTGGTAGCGGGAAACGGGCTTACCGGCGGCGGCACTGGTGGAGCGCCCACGCTCGCCATCGACACCAGCAAGATTCCTCAGCTCGCAGCGATCAACACGTTCACCGCGAGTCAAACCATAAACGGAACTCTGAGCGCGACCGGAGTGGTAAGCGGGAGCAGCTTTCAGATCGGGAGCAACCTCTTCGCTTTCGGGTCATACGCGAATGCGAGTGCCTTCCTTGGCTTTGCGGGAAACGGCACCAGCACTGGATACGGAAACACAGCAACAGGACCCTTTGCTCTTTACTCCAATAGCGCAGGTAATTACAACGTAGCCGTGGGAGAACAGGCACTCGAATCGAACGACACAGGATCCTACAACACCGCAAGCGGTACGGCCGCACTCTTTTCAAACGTCGGCGGCAACTTCAATACAGCAGCCGGATACCAGGCACTCTTAAACAACCATACGGGCAGCGATAATACGGCCGACGGCGAGGGTGCGCTGTTCTTAAACATGACGGGTAGTTACAACACCGGGATCGGGCTAGGCGCGCTGGGTAACAATGAAGCTGGGAACAACAATACGGCGGCAGGATACAGTGCCCTGTTTAGTTTTTCTTCTGGCAATAATAATGCCGCCCTGGGCAGTAATGCAGGGATGCCTACTAACCCGAATAGCAGCTGGGCTGGGTCTAACAATACCTTCCTCGGCGCCCAGACCACACCTGGCGCGCAGACGAATCTGAACAACGCCACCGCGATCGGTGCGCATGCTGAGGTCGACACCAGCAATGCCCTGGTGCTCGGCAGCATCAACGGAGTGAATTCGGCAAGTGCTGACACGCGGGTCGGCATCGGAACGACTACTCCCATTGCCCGGCTTCACATCGGCGTTATCAAGGATGGGACTATCGGCATGCGCATCGAAGGTCCCGCCACGTCTGGCACAGGAGCGTACGCCCTTTCTATCGGCGGGCAGGGCGAGTTCAACATCGACGCCAACGGGGTCACCGGTGGCCGATTCACCGTGAAGGAAAATGGCCGCGTGGGCATTGGCACCTACAGTCCCGACATGCTTCTTTCCGTAAATGGCAATGCCGACAAAGCAGGCGGCGGATCCTGGGCCGTCTTCTCAGACAGGAGGTTGAAGAGCGTCGACGGCAGCTTCAGCCCGGGCTTGAGTCAGGTGCTGAAGATCAATCCCATCCGCTACCGGTACAAAAAGGACAACGCGCTTGGGCTTCCCAGTGATGAAGAACACATCGGAGTCGTGGCGCAGCAAATCCTGCAAGTGATTCCTGAAGCAGTAACGGAAAACAGCAGGGGCTACCTGCTGGTGAATAACGACCCAATTATCTGGGCTATGCTCAACGCCATCAAGGAACAACAACGTCAGATTCGTAATGAAGAGAAACGAGTGAAGGCTCAGCAGGCTGAGGTCAGCAGTCTGCGGGCACAGTTGCGCCAGCAGGAGGCCCGAAGTGCGGCGCTGGCATCGAGACTGGTGAACCTTGAGAGAAAGACCGCCGAGACTCCCAGGATTGCGCTGAGCCAGAAGTCAACGCCGCCGCCGAAGACGCTCGATCAATAGCTACGCGAAGATCTTTAGGCAACGAATTTGGCGATATTACTGACATCGGAACGATTATCAAACTGAGTCCGTAAACTAGCATTTTTAACCCGGGAGCCAACAGGCTCGAAGCGGCTAGGAAGAACGAGGCGAGGCCCGAGTTGTGGAGGGTGGAAAGTCCCGCTCGTTTTGCCAAGAGGGCGAGCACTACTCATTGGCTATGGGGGAGGAATATATGAAGCGCACGCTCGGGCAACACCCATATCTTCGCACGATATTCGCAACATTTCCTGGATTCTGCCGCCGGAGTTTTGCGTGTCCCGCTGATCCATCACACATTCATGCGGCTCCGGCGGCGGAATCGTCATATAAGCCGCTTTTCTTTTCCCCCGAGCAGTATCGCCTCATTGAGCACATCGCCGAGATAGTCATCCCCGTGGATGATAGTCCTGGAGCAAAGGATGCCGGTGTCTCCGAGTTCATTGACTTCATGGTGGCGAACCGCGTGGCAGTGAGCCCTCGCGGCGAAATCCGGTCCACGGCCGATGCGATTCGCCAGGTCGACGATGCGCAGGCGCGATTCGTCGGTGGCGAGCTGATTTCTCATTGGGAAAAGGTTTTAGTGCTGCTCGTAGAAAACTCCCAGAAACTTACCAGCAGCATATTGACCGCCAAGGCTAAAGAGGCCATGGTCTTCTCGCGTGGGGAGTTCTGAGTAAACGGTTGCATCGCAAACGACTCTGGCGCGTGAGCTAGCTTGCAAGGATTTCTCGTTTTAGCAGCTAGAGGTGTACTGCCGGAAGAGATCGGTTAGAGGAGAAGACGAATGTCGAAACAACATATACCAGCCCTACTCGCAAGACCGGATGTAAATCCGGCTTCTTCGAAGAGGAATATCCGAATGAAAAATCAACTGTTCAGCGTTGCTGTTTGTTTGTTTCTGAGCGCCGCTTCACCTGCGCAAACCTTGAGGTTCAGCCTGAAAGACCTCGGTACATTCGGGGGCACCTCTGCGGTTGCACTGTCCGTTAATAGCACTGGGCAAGTAGTTGGCGACTACACCATCAATGGCAAAACCAATTGCTTCTACTGGAGCGCGGGAACGTTCGGAACGCTTCTTTGGACCAGCCCTTATCCCACTGGGTCGTGCGTCGCTTCAGCCATTAACGATGGCGGCACGATTGCAGGTACGAGCACGTTGACAAGCGGATTATCGAGCGCATTTCGCGCAATTCCCCAAAGCTGGCGTCACCAGGTCGTCATAACATACCTGACGGGGCCATACGGGTGGGGCACGTACGGCTTAGGGATCAATGCGGATGCTGACGTCATCGGCACAAGCAACGGCGTCTATGGCAAAGTTGCTGCAGTCTTTAAAGGCGATGGCACGTACTCCGAGCTCGATGGTGCTTGCGCCGCGTCAAACGGCACCGCCATTGGCGGAAACGTCCCATTTCTAGCGTGCCCCTTTACCTATAATGGCTCGCCAATGCAGAACGGTTATGGCGAAGTCAACGGTATTTACTACAACCTGCAGATGTTGTCCGGTCCACCCCATCAATTCGCACAAGCGAATGCATCCGATCCCGCCACGTTGCGTGAGGTTGGTAGTTCCAAAGACCTGAACGGGTTTAGCCATGCCGTGCAGTGGGATTTCGATCCCGCTGGCTTCTTTCGGGTCACGGATCTAATGGCCCTCCAGAATTCATGGGCCACCGGCCTTTCGCATGACAACTGGATCATCGGCCAATTCATTGGCGGCACGCATCCCTTTGTTATTTATCCGAATGCGCACTGTCCGACTCCCGTTGATCTCAATTCCCTTTTGGACAGCTCCGGTACGGGTTGGACTTTGCTGACTGCCAATGCAATTAACAACAACCACCAGATCGTCGGATCGGGCTCAATTAACGGCGTAACCCACGCTGTGCTCCTGACTTCAAACGGCGGATTGCTCTGTATCTGAGAAGGGAGGCGAAGTTGACGAGAGACGAGGTATCTGCCCGGAAATGATTCGGGAATCCGTGATATGCTCCCTGACCACAAAAGCCGAAGGGTAATTCAGAAACGAGGAAATCATCGTGACGCTAAAGACATTGTCGATTACGGACGTAGCAGAAGCATTCTTTGATGCATGTGAGACAGGCAAAGGGTGGAAGGTCTGCAGCGCGTACTGCACGCCCAATGCTACTTTTTCGGCGCAGGCCGAACCATTGCTGGACGTGAAAACCCTCGCCCAGTACACAGATTGGATGAAAGGAATGTTAACGGTACTTCCGGACGCCCGATACGACCTGAAATCATTCGCGACGGACAACGTGCGAAACAGTGTCGCCGCCTATGGTGTTTTCTATGGGACGCATACAGGTCAAGGTGGCCCGGTTCCTCCCACCGGCCGCGCGATCAGCACAGATTATGTCTACGTGATGCAGTTCGACGGCGACAGGATCGCCCATATGACCAAAATATGGAATGCTGGCATGGCGCTTAAAAATCTCGGCTGGGCATAGGGTAAATGAGTGGAGTCGAGAACAGGCGCAGTAGCGGTAGTCTCCCGGTGGCATTCAAAAGCACTGCTTTCGCAAGGCGCGCCTCAGTCCGGTTTTGGCATGGCTCTGTTTCCTGCTCCCGCTCATCGAACCGGACAGGCGCGTCTCGCGCATCCGGCTCTCGGAGAAAGGTTCACGATTTCGCCCACGGAAGCTAATTGTCCGAGTAGTGAGTTCGACGAGGCCCAGTACCTGATGCAGGGTGGTAATGGAAAACTGCTTGGTTGCCTGCCCTCGCAATTTGTGCTTGGCGCACAGCCACTGTCGCAGCCTCTTGCGAGCATGTCGTTCTATAGCTCGATAGGCATGACTGACTGGCCCCAAACAAAAGTAATTCGCCCACCCAGTCATCATTCGATTGAGTGTCGTGATTACTCTCTCTTGGGCTAGAAGGGTCTTGTTCCGTCCGGTTTCTTGGCTGATCGCCTGACAGATGCGTTGCACCCGTTTCTTCGACGGAGACGATCCTAAATAGGCCCGTCCCGTCTTCGGCGAGTAGCATCGCCCCGAACGTATACCCTAAGAAGTCGAACTTCTCTTCCGGCAGCTTGCAGACCCGCGTCTTGGTATCGTTCACCGTCAACTTCAGCTTGCTCATCATGTTCCGCATCGGGACAAAAGCCTCGGTGGCTTGGTCACGACAACAGATCACGAGGTCATCCGCATAATTCACGATGTACGCTTTCAGACGCTTCTCGTACCCCAACTTCTTCCAGCCGAGCACAAACCGGCGCATGTACAGATTACTCAGCAACGGGCTGATCGGAGACCCTTGCGGACTTCCTCGACCATCATCCCAGTTGCGCGTGCTTCGATGCTTGTTTCCGCGCTCGTCCGTTTCTTCGACCGGAGCTTCCAGCCGCATCTTGATCAGATGGAGCATCGCTCCGTCGACGACCCGGCGAGCTACCGACTTTAGAAGTTCGGAATGCGGAAGAGTGTCGAAGTAGGAGCTGAGGTCTGCGTCTACGATTTCTTCATGGCCAGTGTTGATCAGCTTATAGACGTGTCTTACTGTCCAGTGCGCTGCGGCCTTTCCGATAGGCATACTGCTCTGGCGGCAGATCGGCCTCGAAGATATTGGTTCGAGCACCAAAACTGCTGCCATTTCCGCTGTCCGGCCCCGGTTAGCGGGTACTCCTAGCGGACGCTGTTTCCCGTCCGGCTTCGGTATATAGGCTCGCCGCACAGGAAGTGGTTGATAGGTTCGGCTCTTCCGCTCTTGCGCCAGTTCGTCCACCCATCGCTCCTTGCCGTACGACTCGATGCCCTCGAACGTTTGTCCGTCGACTCCTGCCGCTCCGCCATTGGCTTTGCAGCATTCGTAGGCGAAGGCCAGAACGTCCTTGCGATACACCTTGTCATACAACGCATAGAAGCGAAAATTGGGCGCTTCCTTCGCTTTGTCGTGCGACGCCGTCTGCAACTCCTGAACACTTTCTGGGGTTGTTAGGTTCGACACCAAATCCCTCCGTCTTCGTCGCTTCTTGCGTTTCCTTTCAACTGAGGCCCCTTCCCTCCACCGGCGTTACCCGGGCGGCTACTCAGTAGCGGTTGTCACTCTTCCGTAGAGCCAGTACACGGGCGGGTCTGCTGGGATTGTCTCGATTTCCTTCTTTGTAACTGTGATCTTGAACTGTCACTGCCGTTGGAGAGATTCGCAGCTGAAGCCTGCCAACAATTCCAGAAGGCGGTGGCCGTAAATGTTCCATACCTGATGGGCGGTGCGATTCACGCGCCAGTCAGCAGTGATCTGTGTTGTCGCACATATGGCCAGCCGCTACAATCACAGTCGCGGCAGTTTCCCGGCCTTGGCTCTTTTGTTGACTAGATAGGGGCGGTCGGCCTAGTATCCGCGCATTATGGCCTCGCCGAGTTCGATGATCGGTCGCACGTTGGGCCACTATCGGATTACCGAATTGATTGGCGCTGGAGGCATGGGGGTGGTCTACCGCGCGCATGACGAGCACCTGGAACGCGACGTGGCCGTGAAGGTGCTGCCGCCGGGAACTCTGGCAGAAGATGCTGCCCGCAAGCAACTGCGCCGCGAAGCATTGACCATCTCCAAACTCAATCACCCCAACATAGCTACTGTTTTTGATTTCAACTCGGACCAAGGGGTGGATTTCCTGGCCATGGAATACGTCGCCGGAACCACTCTCTCCACCCGATTGACTGCGGGCCATCTGCCTGAGAAGGAGCTCCTCAGCTTAGCCGTTCAGATCGCCTCCGCACTCGAAGACGCTCACGACCACGGCATTGTCCATCGCGACCTCAAACCCGGCAATATTATGGTGAAGCCTGGTTCATCGGTGAAAGTCCTGGATTTTGGGCTGGCCAAGGCGTTCCGCACCGGGGGGGAATGTGAATACGACGGCCTCAGCAACGGAGATTCATAAAGTCGTAGGTACCGTTCCTTATATGTCTCCGGAACAATTGCTGGGAGAGCCAGTGGATGCCCGAAGTGATATCTACTCTTTTGGAATCATCCTGTACGAAATGGGCACCGGCCAGTGTCCCTTCCGCGACCCGATGGCTAATCTACTGATGGATGCAATCTTGCATCGTCCACCTGTCCCGCCTGCGTCTCTGAATCCGGCGGTTTCTGCTCGGCTCGAGCAGTTGATCCTCAAAGCGCTGGAGAAAAGTGCGGCACGTAGGTATCAATCGGTGCGCGAAATGCGCATCGATCTTGAGCGCCTGGTCGAGCGAAGCCCGCACGTGTTGGCGAGGCCGCCACTTCGTTCACGAGCCCGCCGAAAGCCTATCACAGCCCTCGCAATTCTGCCATTGGTTAACAGCAATGCAGACCCGGAAACTGAGTATATTAGCGACGGCATAACCGAGAACATCATCAATAGCCTCTCCCAGTTGTCCAACCTGCGGGTCATGGCTCGGAGTACGGTGTTCCGCTATAAAGGGTGGGATACCGATCCTGTGGCTGTTGGACGCGAGTTAAATGTCGGTGCTGTTCTTACTGGTCGCATGGTTTCGCGAGGCGACAACCTGAATCTAAGTGCCGAATTGGTGGATGTTGCTGATGGCGCACAAATCTGGGGCGGGCAAAAAAGCTACAAATTTGCCGACATCCTTTCGATGCAGGAGGAGATCGCCACTGAGATTGCTACGCAACTGAGCTTGAGGCTGACCGGGTGGGAGAAGCAGCTGATTGCTAAGCACCACACCGAGAGCCGAGATGCCTACCAAGCCTACCTTCGCGGGCGCTATATGGCGAGCAAGTACACAGAGGAGGGGATGAAAAAGGCCATTGAGTACTTTCGCCGGGCCATCGACATCGATCCCGCATTTGCCCTCGCTTACGCCGGGTTAGCAATGGCTTATTGGAACGTCTCCGCAGTTTACTTTGCGCCCACCGAAGTGATGCCGAAAGCTCGCGATGTTGCTCGCAAGGCTTTGGATATTGACTCCAATCTCGCCGAATCACATGCCGCGGCAGCCCTTGTGAAAATGGCCTATGAATGGGATCGAAAGGAAGCTGAACGCGAGTTCAAGCTCGCAACTGAACTTAACCCCGGCTATGCGACAGTTTATCAGTGGCACGGGTGGCACCTTGCCATAATGGGACGGCTCGAGGAGTCCATTGTCGAACTTAAGCGGGCTCAGGGTCTCGACCCGCTGTCCGAGATTAACACGTATATCGGGCTCTCTTATTACTGGGATCGGCAGTATCACAATGCGATTGAGGAATTTAAGAGGACTCTGGAGCTTTATCCCAATTTCTGGCTCCCTCACTTATATCTCGGGTGGGCGCACCTGCAATTGCGCAACTTCAGCGAGGCGCAAAAAGAGCTGACAGATGCTCTTCGGCTTGAGGATAACTCGTGGACCGTGGCGAGTTTAGCTTACTCAGCCGCGCTTTCTGGCGCCCAGGCCCGTGCGCGTCAACTTCTTGCCGAACTGCAGCAGCGTGCAATTAGCGAGTTTGTCGCCCCCTACTTCATAGCTCGAATTTATGCCGGACTCGGGGAAGAAGGGCAGGCATTCGACTGGCTCGAAAAAGCCTATGAAAACCGAGACGAATGTCTCACTTGGTTGAAAGTGGATCCGACCATGGATAGCCTGCGCGAGAATGGCGCCTACTCAGATTTGCTGTCTCGTATCGGGCTTCTTGCCGAAAGCTGCCAATGAATACCCTGAAAGCCTTGGTATGCGGCACAAATTATGGGAAGATTTACTTAGAAGCTATCCGGCTAGGCGGTCCGTGCTACAAACTAATCGGAGTTCTTGCCCGCGGTAGTACGGCGTCGCAGTTGGTGGCTCACAGATATGGGATCCCTATTTTTCGCGACATAGAAGATCTTCCGCCGGGCATCGATTTTGCGTGTGCGGCAATGGGCAATTCCGGATCCGATGTGGTTATGGGCCTATTGTCGCGAGGTATACACGTACTTTGCGAACATCCGCAAAATTCGAATTGCCTCCTGCCAGCCCTGGACCTCGCATATTCCCGCAACGTCTGCTTTCATATGAACGGTCATTTTGCAAACCTTGAGGCCGCTACAGCATTCGTTCACTTCTGCCGTAAAAACAGCGATGTGACGCCTGCACGCTTCTTTCACGTGACCGCGACCGACCGCTCCTTGTACGCGGTCATCGATATCCTTCGTAGGCTCATGGTCTCATTCAAGCCGTGTGAACTCCATGTGACAAGTCGACTGCCTCCCTTCACGACAATCCAAGGTTACCTCGAGGGAACCCCTATCACTTTGCATGTTCAGAACAGCGATAAGCAGCGGCCACTTCCTGATGGCAGCCCCGAGTACCTCGTTGACCATCGTATCGTCGCCGGATTCCCTTCTGGGACTCTTACGCTATTATCGATGAACGGCCCAGTGATCTGGAATGCGAATCTGAACCATGACACTCTACCTAACGACCCGATTTTCAGTGTCGCATATGAGGAGCGCACGCTGACCATGGAACGTCTCCACGAACAAAGAGTCCTCGCTAATCTCAGCGCGATTTCGGCATTGGCTCAGAACATTCGTGAACAAGTCATACCACCCGAACAAACACGTGACTACCTGCTGGAGGTGAGCATTATGTGGGAAAATCTGGGTGCCCTGCTTTAGCGTATGTCCTGACGTAAAGTCCGCTAGCATTGTGTTGCGGGCCACTCACAATCTCCATCAGCGCATGGCCGATTTACCAAATCTCCACATCCGGTACGAGAACTGTCCAAGACCCAGAGTTAGCCGGACAACATTAAGCCTTTTGAGCACTTCCTCGATAAAAGCATTGTTAATTCCATTCGCCATGGCCCGAATTGTTTCACCCAGGCTTTCTTTGCTCCTCAGCGCCTGGAACACCTGTTCACTTATGTCTTCCTCTGACAGTAAGGCGAAAGGGGCTGCATCAAGCGCCCTTTTTCTACTGTCCCAATCTATTTTCAAAAATTGCAGAGACCATAAATCTGCATAACAGAATATGCCTCCTGGCTTAAGCACGCGGTAGACTTCCCCCAGAAACCGCTCGAAATGGGGGTAGCAGTGCGATGACTCCAGGTTCAGTACCACATCGAATGTCGCGGCGGGAAAGGGGAGTTGCTGCGCATCACCCCTGATGAAGTTAACGTTGGGCAGATGATGCACGTTCTTACAGAACCGCACATTCGCTTCGCAAAGGTCGAGCCCATAAATCTGAGTGGCATTCGTGTATCGCGAGAGAAAATAACAGTTTCCGCCTCGCCCTGAACCTACCTCCAGCACTCTGCGACCAGCCAATTCCACTCCTGAGAGTAGGTGAGCAACGAGATTCAGGTGGAGCTTGTAACAGCGATCGCCTCGCTCAATCCAATCGGCGCCGTCCGTAATGGCATGTGCATAGCCGTAATTCAAGAAGATGAATTCAGGGTTGGGGAGCCATTCCGCCACTTCGTCATAAAAATCTGACTCGACCGCCTCTTGCATCGGTTCTTCCACTTTTTGTCGTACCGGTTTCGCGGCATTCAGCCGGAAACTCGCGTTTATAGGCAAATTTCCAGCCACTGCATTTCTGAGATACCATCAGGTTTTCTCGCAGTGCTTCGGTCAGATCTGTGGCTGACCAACCGGATCTGGTTTGGTGCCTGTGAGAGTTAATGCTAGCCTTCTCTCCATCAGTTGTCCTTCCAAGGAAGAGGCAAGAAAGCAGAGGCAGACAAGGACGATGAAAGATTGGAGGCTTACAAGAGCTTGTTTGCTCCCCGTCAAGCTCGTATCAAAGTGGCTGCTCAAGAACACCGAATAACGGCAATTAGCCCCTCAAAATCGTGGCGGTTCTGAGTAAGGAATCTTGCTCTTAGACACATCCCAGATTTCCTGCAGGGCTTGGGTCAGATCGGCAATGCTACATTCGAAACCCCGGTCCTTCGCCAACCGGACCAGATCTGATTGAACGGCCGTTAAATTACCCGGTTCGTTCTGCAGCTGCGCAAAGAACGCCCTTGCAGCCTGCAATCCTTCATCATCATCCATAGTTGACATTTCTCCTCCTTTTTCGTGCTACGAAGGCGCATCTACAACCCGGGGAAAGTCAAGACGCCTACATTGAATGCCGCGAGTAGCGACTTGTCAAGCTACAGAAACACGTGGCAGGGATTGAGCTGATCTTCTCGCAACGGCACCTCCTGCCATCCCATTTCGACCGGGACTTGGTAGAGTCTCCCATGTGCGAACCGCGCCCACCACGATCTCATCCCCGGGACCATTACTTTTACTGCCGGCATACCGGTATCGGCCCGAGTCTGATCCAAGACCAGGATTTCCAAGCCACGTTCTCGTGTGAGTTCCACGCAGTTCCTTAAGTCTTCCCCGAGATCGTCGCTGTCCCAGTGGGAATAATCGTCCAGTATCTTGGCCCTCAGCGAAGAGGATGGCTTGAGGAATGCGGTATCGAGTAGCTCGCCCAGGTAAAACCGTGGCATGTTCCTCGGACTCGGAGAGACCAAGGATTGGTTCATTTCCGTAATCGCTTTCACTATGCCGATTCTCGGGTCCAAGTGCGCGCCGAAACCGAGAAGCCAATCGCCTCTCATTTCTTTGCCGCGGGAAATAGCGGCAAATGTCGGAATCGGAAAGTCTGCAGTGATGTCGAGCACATACATCTCGCGCCCCAGCAGTCTGTAGAGCTCAACAATGGACTGGAAATAGGCATCACCAAAACTTCCCAATTCCACTCGCGGCCGCTGAGTTCGGTTGTACCACCACACAGCTACCGAATCGCGCTCCACTACCTCGAAAAAACCGTGCAGGATTGCTTCTTCCCGGTTATTGCCGGCTGCGTTCCCGTTAGAATCCGGCCGACAGAAATCATGTCCTGCCGAGTACGGATAACCGAAATAGCAGAGCGCCGTCGCTACATACTTGACTCGCGGCTGAGTCAAAGACCACACGGGAGTCCATTCGATCTCGAGCCCTTCATCAAATGGCTCAGGCACCCAGTTATACTCGGCCTCGATTCGGTTCCACCTGTCCCGATCTCGATACTGATGAGGGCTGAAGTTCATGCTAGCGTTTGGATGAATGGCGTTGTCGCTCAATTCTACGTAGCTAGCCTTAATTCGAAATTCGTTACCCCGAAATATTCCCGAATAGCGTTCAACCGCTTCGCCAAGTGCACTGGCCCGCGCTTGCGCATCCGTTATTCCTGTCCCAGAGCATGCCGAATGCAACGCCCTCGTCACGCCATACCCTTCTCCCAAGACACCGTGCAACCGGGCGACTTGAACCTGTATTAAAGAGAAGGGATCGGGTTGAACGCGGTCGAATTCCTTGATAAGTCCAGAACTTCCAATGAGGTGAGCATATTTGCGGAGCGTTTGCTCCGGACAACACGACCGCTGCCCCCCGTCTGCAGTGAAGATCTTTTCGCGACGCTCCAAAAGCAACGGCAAGACAGTTGTGTTTACCTGTTGCATTCGTGTCGGACATTATAACGAGTTTGAAAAGGGAATCTCGGCCGCCGCAAGTAGGCGGGGAATACCCCAATACTTGCTGGCACGTTGCCAAGCCAGACCGCACGAGCTATTCGCTCTTTGAACGGGTCTTCTGCCTTGATTCAGACGAGCCTTCTTTATCGAGCGTGCCGACATAACGCTCCAGCAACAGTTCAACTTGCTTGCTCAGTGAACGTCTTTCGCGTTTCGCCATTTCGGTGAGTTTCGCCTTGAGGCTCGCGGACACTCGAACGAGCAATGTCGCCCTAGGCTCACTCATGTCTACCCGAAAATATCAGGATTCGATATTTTTTAACATGAAACATAGTGTATCTTTGTGATACATTATGAATCGCGCAAGGAGAACCTGATGACGGTGCGCCCGCTACCCCGGTTAGTACAAGAGAATGTTTCTGCCGCAAAGCGAATGTATGAAGGAATAACGAAATCGCAACTCGCCCTCCTCCGCGAATTGACAACAAGCTTGCGGCTTTCAATCCGAAGAGGCGAATTACTGCAAATTAGTGGGAAGTGGTACGTCAGCCATTCGGGGCTAATTCGAATAGCCCATCGAAGAAGATGTTACGGAATAGAAACGAATGTGGAACAGCAGGTGACAGATATTTCGCTGGGGCGGTGGGTTTTTAAAGCTGTCGTTCACGCGTCACCTTCTCGAACGTTCGTCGGCTTCGGCGACGCCGATCCTTCCAATGTTTCGTACTTGGTCCACGGTGCCGAACTTCGCGTGGCTGAGACACGTGCGGTGAACCGCGCTTTACGCAAAGCCTATGGCATCGGCATCTGCTCGGTCGAAGAGATCGGATCTTTCGAGCGACAATCCGACGGCGGCTCGGATTCAAAGAAACTCCCTCACGCTGCCAACGGAAACGGGACCAGCGGTCGAACTGTCCGCGATCGCCTCTGTCAAGTCATCCGTCAGCATCAACTCGATCCCAACCTGGTCAAGTCCTATGCCGTGGATTTTTGCGGTGTGAAGACGTTGCGCGAGGCCACTCGCGACCAGGTCGAGAACTTCATCGTCCATCTAGCGGATTGGGCCGAGAAAGACCGCAGTGCCCTGCTCTGCCAACTCAATAGTTTTCTCCCTCAGAAAGAAGGTGTCGCATGAAACGCCAGATCACCGGTCTACACGCCGCCGATCGCTGCGCCGCCGACCAAGTGCCGGACGGAGTCTTTTTGGTCCGGGTGCAGAAGACTTATTTCCGTCGACAGGCACAGAAACCGTACTACACCGTCACTATGGTCATTCTCGAGCCGCAGCGGTTTGCTGGTCACGTGATCTCCAGCCGCCTCTACTGCAACCCGAAAGCTCTGTGGAAGCTGAACTGGTTTCTGCGTGACTTTGGCTACGACGCCGAACTGCTCGGTCGCGACGAGGTCGATGAGCGCCAACTCGTCGGGCTCACCGGAGTGGTCAAGATCAGCCACATCCTCTTCAACGGCACTTCCCTGCTGCGCTTCGATGGGTTCGCTCCCGCGGGCCGTTGGGAAGAACTCTCGCCAGCGAACCTGGACAGCTCTCAGGTGGCTTGATGAATTACAGCTACACCCAGATCAGTCAGTACCTCACCTGCCCGCGACGATATCGCCATCGCTATCTCGACGGCTGGAAGGAGAAGGACACGCGGGCGGCAATGCTGTTCGGGCGCGCTTTCGAACTTGCTCTGGGTGCTTACTTTCGACGCGAAGATCCAGGGGATGTCCTGTACCGAGAATGGTCTGCCTGCAAGAGCCAGGACTTGCAGTTTTCCGGTCGTGACACCTGGGATCGCATGCTCGAGCAAGGGATTATGCTGTTGATCCGCTTCTGTCAGGAAGATCGCATCCGCATATCCCGGCCGCATCGGAACTTGCAGATCAAATTTCATCGTCCAATCGGGAAAAACGAATTCGTCGCCTACGTTGACGGCATTGGCGAACTCGATGGAAAACGCTGCCTGCTGGAGTGGAAAACGTCCGCGAGCCGCTACCCGGAGGAGCCTGCGGGCCTGCTGGCTCTCGATCCGCAGCTCGTTTGTTACTCGTGGATCACAGGAATCTCTGAAGTTGCTCAGATTGTCTTCGTTCGTAAGCGGCTGGTGGAAATCCAGTATCTACGCACTACGATCACCGAAGGTCAGCGAGAGGAATTCGGTCATCTCGTCGAGGACACGATTCGCAGAATCGAATCCGCTGAGTTCCCGGCGCATAGCGGTATCCGGTTTCCCCAGAATCCCTGCAGCACGTGCCCGTACGTTGGACTTTGTCTGGGACAGCAACACATCGTCGACCACAGTTTGGTACGACGTCCAGGAGCGCAAGACTTTGGTTGGCTTGACGAGCTTGCATACTGAGTATCCGCCCATGCCTCCGAAACTCAATCGCCAACGTGCCATGTTCGTGCTGGCGAAGATTGACGAAATTCTGGACTGGGAACAGCGGAAGGAGACGGAGCGCGACACAAAATTCGTTGAACTCGCGCGCTATCTATGCGAGGTTAGGGCCGGACAGTACTTCCGCGTGGAGGGCTTGAAGTGTTTCGATGAGTTTCTGGAGAGGCGCTTCCCGGAATCGAGGAGAAAGGCGTACTACCTGATGTCGATCCACGAGAACTTGCCCCCGGAGGCGAGAAAACAGCTGAAGGAAGTGGGCTGGGCGAAGGGGATCGAGCTGGTCAAGCTCGCGCGGCGGGACCGACAGAACTTCGATTGTGCAACCTGGTTGCACAAAGCCCGACAGATGCCGAAGGAGGATTTTAAGAAGGCGATTGCGAAGGAACTGACAGGGCGGGAAACCGAGCCGTGGGAGATTGTCTACTTCAAGCTGTACGAGAGCCAGGTTCCAGTTATCGATCGCGCGATTGAAACCGCAGCCCTGATGCTGGGCAGCGACCGCTCACGAGGCTACTGTCTGGAAATGATCTGCGCGGATTTTTTGGCTGGAGCCAATCTGGATAACGAGGATCCCAAGACTCTGCTGTTTTCAATGACCAGATTCTTCCGCTGTCTACCCGAAGAGTACAAGCACGCTTTTCTCGACAACCTCAACGAGAAAGCATCATGAACGAGATCCGTCGAAAGGCTCCTCGCCTTCAACTCGATCGCTTCGAATACGAGAAGCTAAGACAACAAGTGCTGCGTCGCGACAGCTGGCGCTGTCAGTCCTGTGGGGCGATGTCCAATCTTGAGGTTCATCACCAACAATTTCGCAGTCACTGCGGAGATGACTCAGAGTTGAATCTGATCACGCTTTGTAGCGGATGCCACAGTAATGTACATCGTTAAGTGGATTGAGTTACTGGCTCTCGCTCCCTAGGTGGCCAGCGGGTGCGTGCTGCCCTCGAATGGAACGACTCTTCAATTCACCCAACCGGATTTTTGTCAGCACGGGCGAATTTACTGATGGGGGTGAGCCCTCAGCGTTGGAGCCTGCTGGCTCGGACGCGAGAAAAGTCTTCGCCTTTTTTTGCCGCGATAGCCCCGAAGAGAGCCACAGTGCACACTCAGCAAAAAATGGAAGAGGGTCGGTGAGACGAAACGTTGCCAAGGTGAGTTTGGCGCTGACCGCGGCCTTCAGTAGTCGCTTGATCTCAGCCATCCGATTGCGCGATTTCGCAATTGCGACAACGTCAGTAATTTCGCGGATCCATGCCGCTTTTTTCTGCGCCGACACCGGAGCGACCGGCAGTCCGACCGCCTGCTGCCAAAGCACGTAAGGGAAATCGATTCCGGCCGCTTTGCCGAGAGCGTGCCAGCCCCAGGGCCTAAGATTGACGTCAAGAATTTTGTACTTCCCGTCCCGGTAATCAAACTTGAATTCCACCTCAGCCATTCCGTCGAGGCCGATGCTTTCGAGGAAACGTCGGCCGGACTCCTCGACAACAGCCTGGCTCGTAGTTTCGACAAATGTGCTAGCGTTTCCGAATTCAACTGGGTACTGCCTGCTGCGCTTCGCCACGAGCGAAGCATAGACTTTCCCATTCTGGCAGACCCCGCAATACGAAAACTGGTGATCTCCGCCTCCGGGTATTCGCTCCTGTATGAGAATCTCGCTTGCGGGAATATATCTACTCATGCGAGCGAAAGCCTGCTCGAGTTCCTCCGCGCTATCAACCGGCAAGGCTTTGATGTTCGTCTGAGGAAAGAAATGGTGATTTACAGCGGGTTTCAGAATCGCAGGATAAGGAATGCTTCCCGCCTGGAAATCGGCCAGCGTGTTGCCCACCGAGGTCCACGGAGCAGCAATACCCAATTCCTCAGCACGGCTATACGTCAGGCGCTTATCCAACGCAAATCGAGTGATCTCTGCAGGCGGCGTGGTGACGCGGAACATTGCGCTCAGCGCATCACGACTTTCCGATAGAGCTTCGACGCATTCGTCTAGCACCGGAAATACAACCCATCCGTCGAGGTGATGTTTGCGGCCCTCCTCTAGAAGCACATCCACGATCGCTTCTTTGGTTTCCACAAACCGCGTTGTGTATCGCGAGAACTGTGCAATCGACTTCGAGCGGTCTGTGTCGAATACCCAGGTCGGAATGCCGTGAACACCCAGACTTCTCGCGATCCCCAACCCAACGAAGTTTCCACCTAGAACAATTGCCCCTGGCCGATTCTTATGAGTACCCATGAGCCCCTTTTCTTTCTCTGATTACGCTTGTCAGTTTCCGGAACGCCGTTTTCCAGCAATCCCCGCTGCAAGGCGCGGTCCGGCGTTCGAGGTTCCTGTGACAAAGCGCAATGTGGGCCCCAGGGTTTTCTCTCCGACGACTCCAGCCATGTAGAGTCCTTCGACGGAGGTTTGAAGATTCGTGTCCAGTAGGGGATACCCGTCTGGCGTTTTCTGAATCTGCTGGCTCAACGAACGATCCAGTATGGAGTATCGGGAGATGTCGATTTTGTACCCGGTCGCGAGCACAACGAAGTCCACGCGGTCGCTCGTGCCGTTACTCAGTTCCAGCATCAACCCCGCGCCGTTGATGGAAGCCCGGGTCACGTTTACGCTCGTTTTCACCTGGACATCTTTCAGCCTCGGCTCCAACCAGTAGGCGCCAATCGGCCGAGCGCAAGCCTTCAGCAGCTGTTCCTGCACCTCCGGAGTCTGCCGGCGGAATAATTCGGGATGCGCCATTTTTCTCGCTGTTCGGATGTCGCCCAAATCCGTTGGAGGAAAAACCTTGTAAGAAAAACCAAGCAGTGGACCGGACGTCAGCTTCCTGAAGAGGTGCTTGCGCCATGCAAATGGTCGATAGATCAGCGCCTGATCGCGGGTCAGGATTTGAACCTTGGCACCGCTCTCGTGCAGCAGCGCCGCGGACTCGAGCGCGCTTTGACCTCTTCCAATTACCGCGACGCGCTTTCCCTTGAATCGAGAAAAGCTGCTCAGCTCCGATGAGTGGGCAGCCAGCTCTTTCGGGATATGACGAAACTGCTCCGGCCGACGGGAGAAGAATCCGATCCCGAGTGCGAGAACCACCGATTTAGCTTGCATCCTCTCGCCGTCATCGAGGGTTAATTCAAAGAAAGTGCCGTCGTGCGAAAGGTTGCGGACGTGGCGTGTATCGAGATTGAAAACAACCTGTTTCTGAAACCATTCGCCATATGCAATGAAGTCCTCGATCGGCACTGGGTCCGCAATCTTCCGTCCGATTGCCTTCTCGTACGCCAGGATCGAGAGATACTCTTGCGGGGCCGCAATATTCGACGCTTCATTCTTCGAGCGAAGGAGCATTCCGCCCGGCATACTATTCTTCCAAAATGACATCGGCTGCCCAAAAACATAGGGATCTACACCAGCATGCTTCAGATGGGCTGCCGTGCTCAGACCATAGGGGCCTGCGCCGATGATGACAACTTGTTTGGTGATTGGAGTTCGTTCGACGGGAATGCAGGGGTCGGCCAACAAGGTCGATATAGACAAGGCTCTCCTCACTTATGAAAGACAAATGGTGGGGAGGAATTAAAGGGGGACTCGGATCTCTTCAGATCCGGGGAGGAGTTTCTATAATGCGGGATGGCGGCTCGGTTGTCAAGATGGCATTGCCGCGGAGAGTGAACGCAAGCACCTTATTATCTTACAGATAGCGGCACCATGATTTTGTCCTGCGCGTTGTCCCGAAGACTGGGTGGAACAGGCGCCCTCTGATTTCCACAGAAATGCACCGAACCTAATCTAGTTTGACCGTTGGTGCCATGTCACTTGGTGTCCTCAACGAGTGGCTCGGGATGGGCTTCTGAGATATTAGTTGTAGCAGATTACATCGATTGTTCAGGGGGAGCGCCGCAGCATCGTGTGGTCAAGATCAATGCCCTCGACCCTGTGGCAACAACAAGAAGGCATGTGTTTCGCCATTGATCGTGCCAGTACCCACAATCTGACCCGATGAATTGATGGCGTGAGCTTGTGTCAAAAGCCAACGAGAGTTCTGTGGGATCAGGACATGATTGAGATCACGCATACCGACGTCACTGCTCCAAATGAATGCGTGACTACCCGAGGCGGTTGGCCTGCCATTCCGCCAACGGAAACGATGGGTCTCACCAGTCGTATCAGACGCACCCACGACTTGACCAAAATCGTTTACGGCGTAAGCTGCGCTCCACTGTCCGCCCACCAGTATCCCGAGATCAACCATGCCGCCACCCTGAGTCCAGAGAAATGCACTTCCGATGCTGTGAGCGGAATCGGACATACCTACTACATCACCAAAATCATTTAAACCGATTGCCGCACCAGATGAGCCCCCCGGAAGCACACCTAAATCGTGCGATCCCAAGCTATCCCAAAGAAAAGGATGAGAGCCATCGCAGTTTGAGCAGTCTGAATAACCTACGACCTGTCCGAGAGCATTAATAGCGTTTCCGAGGCTATACGTTCCGCCAAACAGTGTCCCTAAATCCTGCATACCCTCTTGATCGGACCAAACAAACGCGCGGTAGAGGCCACCACCAGCGCAAGGTTCAATGGTTGAAGTACCCGCAACTTGGCCAGACTGGTTAATTCCGTTGGCTCCTGTGATGTCTGGACAGCCGAGAGTCCCCAAATCCTTCATGCCACCGTTCATCGTCCATAAAAAGGCATGAGTGTCACCATCGAAGGGAGATGAAAATGCAGAGCTACCGACGACCTCCCCAAGTAGGTTTATACCGCTAGCATATGCAAAAGCACTACCGCCAGGAAGTGTCCCTAAATCCTGCATGCCAATACCGTTCGACCACAAAAACGGATGCTGCTCAACACAACTCAAATCAACACAAGACAGACCAACAACGTTCCCGATTTCATTGATGCTGTATGCTTCGCTATACCCGCCACCCAGCGATCCAAGGTCAACAATTTTATATCGCTGCGCATTTCCAGCTGGAACAAGGATTGAGAGCAGTAAGACCACCAAGCTCTTGTGCCTCATTATTTCCTCCATCGGGAACGTAATAGAATTTCCAGGAACCCCTTCTGACCCGCAGATTCATCTTGAGATCACGCGATCAAAACAGCCTTTGGGAAAGAACGATGGGCCATTCCCAATTCGCAGGCTTCAAAGGGAAGCGGTACCAAGTCTGCTGAAAATCAGAGCAACACAAAGCACCTTTGGAAGTCCTTCTCGACAACCGCAAGGACGGCTTAATCCTGTCTCTGTTGTCGAAACTACCGTGCCACGTCCTTCGGCGGAAGGACACCAGCAAAAATTCGAGTGAAGCCGTAAAATAAGCGTTTGGAAAAAAAGCCAGGAAAACTTGATGGGGCTTCTGCGTGTCTCGTCGGATTTAGAGGTAAGGATTGTCACGACCCTACGCCCCGAAAGCAATTGGCAAAAGAATCAGCTGAGACTGTGGTGTTCACACTTTCTTCCCTCCGCCTAGCGGCGACCGTGCCTTAGAAGGTCTCAAGTTCCGAAGTCATTGGAGATTCCGATCCACTTATTGGTTGCCATACGAAACGCGCCAGATCAATTTCCCGCCGTCGTCTGATATAAGCAAGGAACCGTCGGTCGCGAATGCGACTCCCACCAGGCGTCCATACACTTCTTTCTTGGCTGGGTCAGGAACAAATCCCACAAAAAATGGTTTCGCCTCACCTGTAGGAAGGCCGTTATGAAAAGGAACGAACACAACTTGGTATCCGCTCCGCGTGTGTCGGTTCCAGGAACCATGCTCTGCGATGAAAGCCCCACCCCAATACTCTCTGGGAAACTGTCGGTTGTCGGCGAAGGCAAATTGCAGAGGCGCCACATGTGCTCCTAGCATGACGTCAGGAAGGATCATTCTTGCCACTAGATCGGGACGGGCTGAAACCCGATTGTCCGGGTGTCGATCACCGTACGCATAGGGCCAGCCGTAAAACCCGTTCTCCCGAATACGGGTGAAGTAATCGGCCGGTATGTCATCACCAAGATCATCCCTCTCATTTACTGATGCCCATAGATCTCCCGATTGAGGATTGCAGGCGATTCCCACGGCGTTCCGTAATCCGCTCGCGTATACGTGCATGTTGTGACCGTCGGAGTCAGCAACAAGAATGGCTGCGCGGCGTGGATCGGGTTCCACGCCAATGTTGGTTCTGGAACCAACAGAAACAAACATCTTTTTCCCATCTGGGCTAAAGGCCAGCGATCGTGTCCAATGCTGGTTGTAGCCTAAACCAGGAAGTTCCAGAATGTGTTCCGCGTCTGCCAAACGGTTTGATGAGTGTGGGTCATAGCGAAAGCGGAGGACCTCATTCGTATCCGCGATGTACACGTAGTCGTCGTGAAATGCAATACCGAACGGATGGTTTAGATGATCGGCAAAAATGGCACGGGTTTCCGCGCTGCCCTGGGCCGACATCCCGCTCAGAACAATCACTTGCCCCGCGACGGAATCCGCCACAAACGCATCGCCATTCGGGGAAACAGCCAACCAGCGTGGAGAGAGGAAACCCTTGGCGAATACCGACACTCGAAATCCGGCTGGAACCCACGGCTGGAATACGAACGGAGCGCGAACAATAACAGGCCAGTTCTCGACGCGCGTGATTCTGGAAACGATTCGCGCTCGCCAGCCACTCACGTTGAGGATAAGAACCGCGGCGATCACCAAGAACAACGTGACGAGGCAGGCGATTATCGTCCCGCGCACGATCTTCAGGATGGATGAGTTCATCAGTCTTGGAGGGTTTAGAAACAAAAGACCTGATGGTGGCAACTAGAGATGGAGGGCAGACTGCTCGGCGTCTTCTTAGCGGGCGGAACTCACAACGGCCAGCTTCGTGAGTTCTCCCTTGACCACTTTGCCAGTTAGCGTCAAAGGCATGTCAGGTACGAGCAGGATGCGGGAGGGCCGTTTATACGGGGCAAGATGCTGGGCTGCGTGCTGCACTAGTTCGTTATCCGAGGTCGTTGAACCTTGCTTGAGCTGCACGAATGCAAGAACCTCTTCGCCACCTTGTGTTCCTTCGACTGTTCGTCCGATGACTGCGGAACGCAAGACTGCCGGATGAGAGTTCAATACGGCTTCAACTTCTGCGGGGTAGACATTCAATCCGAAACGAACAATTAACTCCTTCGTTCGGCCTTCGATGAAGAGATAGCCATCTCTCAAACGCGCAAGATCGCGTGTGTTGAACCAGCCATTGGAATTGATCGCGGCAGCTGTTTCTTCTGGAGCACGGTAATACCCCTTCATTACATTCGGACCGCGCACCCACAACTCTCCAGGCTCGCCTTCGGCAACGGGCTTCTTGTCAGAGTCGACGAGCTGCACCTCGACCCCGGGTAGCACTTTGCCCACGCTTGTATCGTTACGATGTTCACCCACGACCGCTTGAGAAATGTTGGGGGAACATTCCGTTACGCCATATCCGTTGTACAGAGTCATCCCGAGCAATTCCTCGATCTGAGCCTTGAGCGCAGGCTGAAGTGGGGCGCCGGATGACGAAATGATGCGAAGGGCTGGAAACTTGAGCGATTTCATGCCCTTCATTTTGGCGTACTCGGCAAGCAAGGAAAACATGCCCGGGGCTCCGAGCACAACTGTCAATCGATCCTTCTCAAGCGCAGTCAACGCCGCAACGGGATCGAAGCGAGCCGACAGGTACAACGCCGCGCCGCTGAACAGTGCCCCCAGAAGCACGATAGATAACCCTACCGCGTGAGACATGGGGAGGACGCCATAAAGTCTGTCGTCCGGAGTTAAGGAACGGATCTTGGCGGAAACGGAAGCTACAAAAAGAAGATTCTGGTGCGTGAGCATCACTCCCTTCGGCATACCCGTGGTGCCGGAGGTATAAATCAGTGCCGCAATACGCTGCGACACATCGGAATCAACGGTTTCTGGAGCAACAGTTTCATCAAGGCTTCCGACCGCAATCGGCCCTAGGAGACCTGCCGACTGAGTTGCCGCATTGTGCCTTTTTGCATGTTCCCTCGCCTGATGCGACACACCCGTCGTGTAAATGACACGGCGTGCGCCACAATGGTCACGAATCTGTTCGACTTCACGGGCAGAGAGACGCGCATTGACCAGAACGGGCCAAGCGTCGATCTCGGCCAATGCGAGGAGAATTGCCACAAAAGCCCGGCAGTTCTCGCAAACAATCATGACGCGATCGCCGGGGCGAATTCCCAGACTGACCAGCCAGGACTGGGTCTCGGCTACCACATCAGAGAGTTGTCCGTACGTCCAGGTTCCCGAAGGTTCGATCAGTGCTGGTCGATTCGGTGAAGAAAGGGACCACGGCTGAAGAACGCCGCTTATCTTCGCAGGAAGGTTGCGCAAGATCTCAGCTGTATCCGCCCGCATTGCGATTGCTTGTGACATGAAATCAGGCTGTTGGAGAAAGCTGATCCGGCTCATGCTTACTCGGCATCTCGTCGGTACCAGCGTTGTTTTGGGTTTGTTCGCCATTGGAAACTGCTCGACGTAGCCAGATTTCCCTCCAATAGGAGAATTCGCCCCGCGGGCATCCTCCAAAAGCTACACACGAGCATTCGCAAACCTCACCTTGAAGGAAAACCGTGTTCTTGAGCCGACGCATTTCGCCGGTGCCGTCAACGATAATTTTTTCGACTTTCCGGTCCACTTTTCGCTTTTGACCGCAGAGCTGACTCATTGACGGGGTGAAATAAAGGCCACGATTGTATGCCTTGTGATCAAGTGTTTCGCGAATACTCTCCAGCGACTTTACCTCGACATATTCGCCCGGTTGCAGATCGAGACTCTCGGCCGGCGTTTTTTGATTCCGGCCTTTTGCGTACGGGCCAAGCAACGCACGCCGCGCTTTGAAGAATACCCAAACCATGACCCGGCGCATCACCTCAAGGGAACCAGAGTTCCTCGAACGGATTTCGTCAACGCACTTGCTGAACCTTTCCAGGTTCGATAGCTCGACGGTCGCGTTGAGAATCTCGCTGGACTGGCAGAAGTACTTGTTCGGTCCGGTAACGGTTTTCAGCTGTGCGCGAAGGCTGTCGCTTCCAAACGTTGGCAGAGTGAGGATGTGAGGGTTCTCGAGTTTACGCAGCCATGCCTCGCGCCAGAAGATATTACACGCTTTTTGACATCCATCATGGTCGGCACCTGAGCAGCGCACGCCATCGAGTAAGACGACGTCTTCGGCCGCAAATCTACGCATACCGCTGCCATGGCCGTACCAACAGGTCTTGACTGCTCGCAATGACACGCGGAAGCGTTGACCGCAGTATTGGATCATTTCTGGCATGAAAGGCAGGCGGCCCATCGTGCCGTCTTTGTCCAGGGTCTGCAAAATATCGTCCGGAGATTTCACCTCCACCAAATCTCCCGGATGCAACTCTCCCATCATTTGTTGTTTACCATTCCTTTTATTAAAGCGGACGATTGTGCTTGACGAGTCTGCAACTAGGAAGCACCCAGCGGAAAACTGGCTCCAATGCCCACGGCTCGTTGAATCTTGTTCCACGCTTTCATGGCGAACCCCACGGGACGCCAGATAGGCTCTTTCAACAGGGCCACTTTGCGGATGTAATTGTCCACGCGCCAATGGGCGACGCTGCCTGCGGGAAAGAAGCCGTAATCACCCGCGCTGAAACGACGCTCCACGCCGTTCTCGCACAGCAGGACGGCATCACCGGAAATAACGACGATCACCTCATCCTGCGCATAGTGCCAATAAAAACTGCCCGCTGTGCAATCCCAAACTACTACACTGGAGGACCAGTCTTTGCTGCGTCCCACAACTTTGCTGCGCGCCACGGGCTCGCCACTAAGTATCCATTGCTTACTAATCGGCTCCGGTCCTAGTTCGCATGTTTCCGCGGTCCCCATCACCACACCGTCGAGTTTCAATCTTGTTCTCCTAAAGGAACTTCGATGCTGATTACCAGTTGCTACTTGTCGTTACGATTTACCCCATCCATTGCAGAGTATTTCCACTTCGGCGCACTTTGACGGGGGCAAAGCTGAATATTTCAGTCTTTTTCTCCGCGATCATTTGCAGCCAATTTCGGTAGAAGCCCGCCGCTGACGCCCGCCATCCATTGCGGAGACTTCCGACCAGCTGCTTCTCCGGGAAGTCTCCCATGCCTTCTTCGTTCCTGCTCGCCATCGCTTTCTGGTGGAAGTCGACAAGAACGTCTGTAGCTTCCTGCCCGAAATATCCAACTGGCGCAGTCGGATAGGTCTCACGCTCTTGTCTTAGAAACCTCCGAACATCCCGACGATACTCTTTGAACAACGTCTCCGCCTGGTATTCCGGATGTCCCTGAAAGTGGACGAACAGGCTTTTCTTTTTTCTCTTCACGAAGCAGTCCACACCAGCTTCTGCTGATTGTGTCAGGATCGTGTAGCCACAAGACTCGAGCGCATCGGCCCGCACTTCGTTCCATCTGGAGTGTGGAAATCGAATATTTTCTCGAACGGCGCGCGTCAATTCGTGATTTGCCGCTCGCGGAAACTCAAATACTCCAAACCGCTTGTCATTCAAGCGATGACGCTCGATGCCGTCGCTGTGAAGCACACCGGCATGGGCGGCAAGGCAAGATAGGACAGTCGAGAAAGTATTTTCTTCGGCCCAGTCCAATACTTTCGTCAAATTGGACCAGTAAGGTTCCTGTCGCAAAGTGGGCTGCTGCGGTTCGGTTCCAGTCATGATCAGGGCGTCAGATTGACTGTTCCAGAGAGCTTCAAGGTCGTAATAGAAACTGTTCAGACGCCGCAATCCTCGCTCCGTGCGCGGCACGCCAGTCAATGAGTAGAGCTTCACCACGACGGGCGCATCTCCTGAAGCCGCATCCAAAAGGTCGAAAAACTGCAATTCGGTATCTTCGAGCGCCGCGTCTGGCATATTGTTCACGAGCGCAACCCGGATCGGTTGTACTCCTGCCCCATGTGCGGATACCGTCTGCTTTTTTGTCCAAAGCGGTTGTCCGCCTAGTGCCTCAACAAAGACTGGCATTGTTTACCTCCACCGCGTGCGTCGTCGTGCTTCCCGTAATGGTCATTTCGCCTGGTTGAGCGCCTGATCAAGATCGTCAAGAATGTCATCGATGTGCTCAATACCCACACTGAGCCGAATCATTTCGGGTGTGACTCCCACGTTGCGCTGTTCTTCAGGTGTGAGCTGACGATGAGTGGTGGACGCCGGATGGCACGTCAATGATTTTGAGTCCCCCATATTCACCATTCTTTTGAACAAACGGAATGCGTTGAAACATCGGCGGCCACCCTCGTACCCGCCTTTCACGCCAAACGTCAGCAGAGAACAGAAGTTGTTCCCGAGATACCGGTGCGCCATCGGATAAAGTGGGTTATCCGGAAAGCCTGCGTAGTTCACCCACTCGACCATCGAATGGGCGCGCAAAAATTCGGCTACCTTGCGAGCGTTTTCTACGTGCCGTTCCATGCGGAGGGGCAACGTCTGGACACCCTGCAAGAACAGGAATCCGTTAAAAGGAGAGAGCGTCGCTCCCGTGTTTCTTTGGCACACCGTGCGACAGCGCGCCACAAAAGCTGCTGCTCCGAATTGCTCGACGTAAACCACGCCGTGATACGCCACTTCGGGCACGTTGAACATGTAGAACTTTTTCGGATGCTCTCTCCACGGGAACTTCCCCGCATCAACAATCATTCCGCCGATACTGTTGCCAGAACCTCCGATAAACTTGGTCATGGCATGGACAACAACATCGGCTCCGTATTCGATCGGTCGGAGGAGAATCGGACTGGCTACGGTGTTGTCGACGACTAATGGGACACCGTGCTTCTGGGCGACCTTCGCGAGTCCTTCAATATCAGCAACATTCCCAGCGGGATTGCCCACGCTCTCGCAATAGACTGCGCGAGTATTTTCATCGATCAGTTTTTCTATATCTTCGGGCCGGTCTGTTACCCCAAAGCGTGCCTCGATCCCGCGCTTGCGAAAAATATGCGCGAGAAGCGTGTAGGTAGCGCCATACAACTGCGGAGTAGAGACTATGTTATTGCCAGATTCTGTGATATTGATTAGCGCGTACTCAATGGCTGCCATCCCGGAACTGACACTCAATCCCTCCACGCCGCCTTCCAGCGCTGCGACACGTTTTTCCAGGACAGTATTGGTCGGATTGCCGATTCGTGTGTAGATATTGCCGGGTACTTCGAGATTAAAGAGCGCCGCGCCATGCTCGGCACTATCGAACTCAAAAGCAACAGTCTGATAGATGGGGACCGCTACGGCTTTTGTTGCCGGATCGCCCTCCCAACCTCCGTGAATTGCGATCGTCTCTCTCTTCATTCCGACTGTTATCTCCGCGGTAGGCGCTTCGTTATTTCTCGTTTACTGCCAGAGCGACGCCCGAGACCGCCGCCGGATGCTTCAACGCGGTCTTCTCGAGAGCTGAGGCGATCCGGCGAGCTGCGAAACCGGCTCCAAAAGCAAAGCGCATGACTGGTCCGAAACTGTTCGCTGCCGAGACCCCTGCGAAGTACAGCCCTGGTACTGAGGACTCAAAGCGTCTCGAAAGAACTGGAGCACCACCCACTTGATCGATCGACGAGCGCAGAGTTTTGCTCAGGAAAGTCAAGCGTTCGACGTCCACTTTGTAGCCCGTTGCAGCAATTACATGTCCCGTAACCACTTCCTTGGAGGATCCATCGTGACCGCGCAAGTGAAGATGCACTCTATCGTTCTGAACCTCTGCACGCTCGATGGTGTAGCCCAGCAATAGAGGTACTTTGCCCATAACCATGTCATGGATGAAATAGCCGCCCGATGGTCCCAACGCACGCTTCACGACATCGATTCGTATGCTTTCGGGCAAGTACTGGAAAGCCCACGGTGCATTGGCAAAAAATCTGGAACGTGCGCCTGGTCCGAGCCCTGAATCCGGATGGCGAAGTCGCTTCCACCACGATCGAGGCTTGCCGGTCGGCTTAGAATGAAAATTCAATTTCGTGGTACGTGCAATCAGGTGAACATTAGCACCGGCTCCGTGGAGAAGGCCGGCCATATCAAGCGCAGAGGCGCCAGCCCCGAGCACAACAACATCTTTTCCCTTGAAGGCTGCTACTTCGTGATGCCGGGCGCTGTGCGAACAGAATTTAGCGGGCAAATGGGCCAGATTCTCAGGGACATATTCGAAGTGAGTAATTCCGATAGCGAGGACAACGCGCAGTGCCTCGCAAGTCTCTCCCCTGTCCAGTTGCAGAGAAAAACCGCCTTTTGTGCGCTCGATGCCGACCACCATTTTGTTTTCAAGCTCTGGCACCATCCTGTCCTTGAAGGCAAGGCCGTAGGACGTGAACGTGTCCAGCTTCACAGGGAGCCCCATGTCGGCATAGGGGATACCACGCTCCTCACAAAACTTCTTCAAAGTAAAGGCACGGTCGGGATCGAAGATGTCGGACGCGAAGCCGTCAGACTTCAAGCACATCCCTTTCGGCATGTGCGAGATCCACGTATCCATCGGTGGACCGAAAATCCTGAAAGACAACCCGCGCTTTCTCAAGTGAGCGGCTATGGAAAGGCCGTAGGGACCAGCGCCAACGACTGCAATGTCCTGCATGACCAGAAAAGGCTCCTGTCTATGTCCGGTGCAAAGTGGATGAAAGAGAAGCGGCTGCTAGGGGAGTTGCTTGGGGGATGAAAGAAGCTGCACTGTTTATATCACACGAATCGGCCTGATTCTACAGCTTACAAATAGTTTAATATCAATAACATACAAGATTTATCAAGCAGGTCGTAACAAATTTGAAAACGGAGCTAAACACAGCTACGACGCAGGCGCAAGAACTGCCTCAGATCGGGAAGATATCGACGGTTCTGCGTCGAAATATCGCTTCAGTCGCAATGCGGGCTTCTCGAGCAAATTCCAGGACAGCGTTGCCATTGCGTATGTGGTCGCGGCGGTCACTGCGAGCACAATTGCTGGGTGCGAATTCGGATGGAAAGACTTCAGCGCGTCGCTGGGGATTTTTTCCAACAAATATATTCCGTAGCTGATCAGTCCGCTATAAGTCAGGAATCGATTTGATAGAAAAATTTGTAGCCATTTGTTCTTCGAAGCCAATGCCAGGTAAACGAAGGACGCGGATGCCAGTGCCGTGAACGAATACACCGCCCAAAGTACCCGATCGGCGGTAACAATCGCCAGCGGCGACGCAACGAGTAGCATTAGCCATCCGAGAGACACATACTTCTCTCGATCAAAAGCTTCCGATCGGAACAATGAAGCGAGTAAGGCTCCCCACATGAGTCCGTCCAGTCTACAAAACGGGTTGGGGTAGACGTTAAAACCGCGATGCACCAGAACGAAGCGCAGCGCCGGATCCAGGCAGATGACAGCAACGGTGATCCTGCTTAATGTTTTTGTGCTGCAAAAGCGAACAACCAACGGCCAGACCAGATAGAACTGCTCTTCAACTGCGAGAGACCAGGTAACCCCGAGTGGTCCCGTTGCTCGAGTGATGGCGGGAACCAGGAAGTTCTGCAAGTAAACAAAATAGGACCACCAAGGCATCGACCTCGGCTCGAAAATGTGATGTGCCGCCGAGGGGCGCACAAGGGGGACGACAACGAACATGAACAGGAGTGTGCAGTAATACAGCGGCCAGATTCGCAGGCAACGCCTCGCATAGAAATTGCGGAAGTATCCCCGCCTGTCCTTTGTGTCTAGCAGAATTCCGGTGATAAGGAACCCGGAAAGCACAAAGAAGAGATCAACTCCCATCCAGCCGTTACGAGAGACGAACCCGGTATACAGATCTTTGTCGGTATTGTGGACAAGGACTGCCAGCACAGCTAATCCTCGAACCGCGTCGAGTTGAGGCATTCGCTTCATTGTATGATTTGTTAAAATCGAGGTTCGGACACGGGTGTTGCTGACTGAGAACCAACCTCAGAATGCCGTGTCGACTATCTACTTCGTTTGAGCAGACAGACCCCAGTCCAGGGATAATTCCCCGGTAGACCCTTCGGCTCTGGCAGCAGAGCGAGCAGTTCTTTTGGAGGACGATTGAACTGTGCGGCAGTCTTCAACATCCCTTGCACGTCGTCCGGCTCCCATCCATAAGCCACGAAGAAGTTTTGACCTTCCGGAGGGCCAAACTTGAACGGCGCACCCGCTTCTTGCAGCTGTTTACCTGTGGTTCGCTGCATTAACCGCAACTGGCCGGGCGAGGTCAAGTCAACGATCCAACTGTGATATTGAGGACAACCGGCGAGGTCCTGAGCCAGAGAAGCTACCTCCTCCGTCGTCAAGTAGATGAGAAGGCCCTCGCTCATTACGACTACCTTCGACCCAAATTCGTTCACACGAGCGAATAGCTGGCGGCGAGCTTCTTGATCAGATAAATCCAGGGAGACTCGCTCTAGTTTGCACTTCGGCCTGTCTTCAGACAGGACCTCTTCTTTGTGCTGGATGATTTCTGGGAAGTCGACTTCGACCCAGTGCAGGCTGGAAGGAAGCTCCATCCGATAAGGCCGTGCATCAAGTCCAGCAGCGAGGTTCAGCACGACATTCGCCCCTGCCTGGATCTCGCGAGACACAAACTGATCAAACAAGTAAGTGCGAGCCATCCACGCCCATTCGTGCTTGTTACCGTCGGCCAGCGTATTGGCAATATCGAACCCGCGTGTGCCCGCCAAACGCTCGGCGTACGGATCGCGGAATAGTGCGTCGGCCCGCTCCGTCTCGCGAGCCCGGAAATAGGCCACCCAACGGGCAGTGTCGGAAATGCCTCGAACCAACGCCTGTGTGTCACTCATTTGTTGATCTAATTAATTTGCCAAGACGGAATTCGAGCGGATTTCTCCTGTCGATTCGTTCCCGGAAGTAACTCTGGAGATTCGCACCTTGCATTCAAAGGTTCGAATGAGTAATCGAGTTCCCCGTCCTTTTCACTTGCGTAAGCGATCCGCGCTCGTGCGCTTCCCTCCCCCTCAATCTGCCAAGTCCCATTTACCTCAACTAATCTCATGTTGGATCGCTGTCTCCACCATGAAGCAGCTTCTCTGGGAAGAGGCATCCAGACATTCTTCTCCGCCTTCAATTTTCCTAGATACGCGAGCAGAGTTTCATACGTTGCTCTCTCGCTCTGCTCAATTATGTAGTCTGGGTGAATGATGAAATTGATGAGACCATGTTTGGCCATGATCAAATCGACCTGCCGTTTCCACAGCTCAATTGAATGCTCTTCTAGGATGTGAAACAGCGAATAATCCTGTGTTGTGGTCACCGGCAGTTCAACCATGTTCCCTACGAAGTAGGGCATGACGGTACAGCAACCGCCCCTCTGCGGATCCAAGTGGGCGACGTTCGGAACCGACATGTCATAGCTAAAGTCGAGAGCGTCGTACCACTCCTGCCGCCTGTATAAAATTGCCGAACGGAATCCTTCTGCTTTGAATTGGCGGCGGTACTCGTTGATTTTCGACGCGCGAGCGAGGAATTCCTTTTTGCTCCGAAATAAATGGCCGTCGTGGTTCAAGTCTTGCACATTAACCTCGAAGCCGCGTCTCCGAATATTCTCAAGATAGCTCTCCGGGACGTCGTAGCGGATTTCCGGCACGACCTGGAATGACGCTTTGATGCCATGCCCGTCATTGATATCCATCAATGTGGAACAGAAATCCCGGCCCGCTGTTGTCTCCACATCATGGGTCATGATGGCACAGCTTGTTGCACCATCCGGCCAAAACCAAATAAATGGGATCTCTTTTTGCTGGATTGCTCGAAGAGACAAAAGGAGTAAGCGCTCTAGAACGGAATCGACGGTTCGATCCACCGGCCAGTGTGGAAATCGGAGGTGTCGCCACCCGTTCAATCGGAATTTTTGCAAATGCCTTCGGACACCGACAGGCAATATGGGCCGAAGGAAATAATAGCCTCGGCCAAGGAACGAAGAGGCAGGATGCCAATCTGCCGAAGAGCTTGTGTACGTTTCGTATCGGAGGTTGTTTACAACCTCCGTCGCGTCAAATGGGAGGGACACTGCGCCTTCTAGAGGAACGCACTCAGAGGTTACGTCTTGCAGACTATGATCAGGTGTGCTAGCGGTTATCGCTCCACGTACCTGTCCATAGAGAACATTAGTATCGAATCTGAAGTAACCCCGCTCCTCTGATAAAGGTCCTCTTGATTGGAGAGGGATATGCTGCTCCGGGCAGCGATAGTACTCACGTAAAGATTCATTCATTGACGAAGGGCTCCGTAGAATTACATATCGGGGCCGGTGGGGGAAAGCGGACTGTAGCCGCGCCAGCTCAAATTTCAGTCAACAGCAAAGCGTCGGGCCGAAACCTATCGTGTGCTAACAGCGGAAGCAATGATTCAGAATTCGAACCTGATGTGTAGCAAAACGCAATGAACGACGTTCGGTTCGTTGAATGGTGACACCAGCCAAGGACAGAACCAAAACAAGCAGACCGGGCAATGTCTGGAACGCCGGCTTTGCGGTTCCGCGCGTATGGACCAGGATCGGAGCATTGCCACCATGAAAAGCAGTATCAAGAAGATCGACCTGCGGCAGAACCAGCACCAGAACTATCACGGTCAGCACTCCCAACAGAAGGCAGACGGATAGCCGGCTGATCGTACAGTGGCGCATGGTGAACAAGATACACATTCGGTTCTGACTGATCTATCGCCCTAAAGTGCCATTCGTAAACAGATAAGACCAAGCCATTTAGCAGCGCACAACATTAGCGCTCGGGATGCCTTTTGTAGCATTCCGTGTGTCTACGACCAACCGTGCTGTGTTGGCTATCTGCTGATAGTCATAATTGCTATGGTCTGTCACAACCAGGACGCAATCGTACTGTTGGAGGTTCTCCAATGGAGTGGATTTCATTTGGAGATCGTATTTTCGGCCCTTGCCGATGAAGGGAATATACGGGTCGTTGTAGGATACCGTTGCACCTTGAGTCTGCAGGAGCTCAATAATCGTGAGCGCGGGCGATTCACGCAGGTCGTCAATATCTTTCTTGTATGCGACTCCGAGCACAAGAACGTGGGCCCCATTGAGAGTCTTCTTCTCCCGGTTCAGTGCCGAGGCGACGGACTCGACGACGTGGTACGGCATCGAGCTGTTGATTTCGCCAGCGAGTTCGATGAATCGCGTATGGAAATCCCATTCTTTCGCCTTCCACGACAAATAAAAAGGATCGATTGGGATGCAGTGTCCGCCGAGGCCTGGCCCCGGATAGAACGGATGAAATCCAAATGGCTTCGTTGAAGCTGCTTCGATTACCTCCCAAATGTTTAAGCCCATACGTAGACATAAAAGCTTGAGTTCGTTGACCATTGCGATATTGACGCAGCGATATATGTTCTCGAGAAGCTTGGTCATTTCCGCGGCGGCCGGCGAGGTGACTGGAATGGTACGCTTGAAGATCGAGCCGTAAAGAGCACACGCCAGTTCGGTGGCTTTCGGGCTGAGACCTCCGACAACTTTGGGAATGTCGCGGCGCGATACCGTCGTGTTACCCGGATCTTCGCGCTCAGGAGAAAATGCAACGTAAAACTTTCCCTCTCCGGATGCGCATTCCCGTGCCGCCCGCAAGCCCTTTGAATTCTCCTGCTCCAATATCGGTACCAGAACTTCCTCGGTCGTGCCTGGATAGGTAGTGCTCTCAAGAATGACTAGTTGCCCCGCTTCAAGATGCGGCGCGATCGCGTGAGCAGTATTCGTAATATAGCTCAAGTCGGGTTCGTGATGCTCGTCCAGAGGAGTCGGCACGCAGATAATGATTGCATCCATCTGTGACAGAAATGAGAAATCTGAAGTAGGCGCGAACCTCCTTGTGCGTGCCTCTTGAATCTCCTCGGCAGGAATCCTGTAAATGTAAGATTTCCCACCTTCGAGCATATCGACTTTCCTCTGATCCACATCGAACCCTGTGACCGGAAAGCCTTGACCGACATATAACAATGAGAGCGGCAACCCGACGTAGCCAAGACCGATTACTCCCACTCGTGCAGATCGTGATGCGATCTTGGAATCAATTTCGTGCAACCTAGTGGATGAGATATGTGCATTCATGATTGTTCACAACTCCTTGTGGTCTTCAGGTCTGCACTCAAATTACTCAAAAACCTCTTTTAACAGCAAGATACGGAAGCAGAGCTAGTTCGGCAATACCTGGGAGAGGGTCGCTCGCGCTGAATACCGCCTCAACATCGCAATTCTTAACGGATGACAAGTACGTTCTCAAATCGATGTCACGGGCGCGGATGGCCGTCAACGCCGTTGGAAAGTCTGTGGTCGCACGCATCCAACTAATTCCCGACCGCCCGGCACAGCGTGAAATCGGCAGTCCAACCTGATCCGCGTATAGCAAATAGCTGAAATCAACTCCCGCCCGGGCGCCAATGCTGTGATATCCCCAGGTACGTGCATTCACGTCAAGCAACTTGTACTGAGAGTCTCGAGGATCGAGCTTGTATTCCACTTCTACAAGCCCGTAGTAGTCGATTGATCTCAGAAAGCGCTCGGAGAGCTCTTCCACGATCGGTGCATCGATGGTTTCAACGTATGTACTCGCTCTGCCGAACTGAAGAGGATGCTGCCGGCGCCGGCGCGCCAACATTTTCCCGACTGCTTCTCCATCAGAGAAGAACGCGCAGTAGGATATCTGCTGAGACCCTCCGCCCGGAATCACTTCTTGAATCATGGCTTCGCCAGGGCCAACGAGGGCTGCCGCCTTTTCGAAAACTGTTTTGAGCTCGGAATGGGTATTGGCGCTCCACGCTTTCGCCTTCGTGGCATAGATGAAGTGCTCTTTGATAGCTGGTTTGATAGCGAACGGCGGCTCGCTGTCATCAAGCTCTGACAACTGCTCGGCTCGCTCGATGTAATGAGTTCGAGGTATTGGTATGCCAAGCTCTGAGGCCTTCCGATACGTGTTCCGCTTGTCCCACGCCCACTTGACGACCTCCCATCTTGGAGTCGGAACCCGAAAGATTCGCTCCAACTCTGGACGCCGTCTTGAAAACGCAGCCACATGTTCGTCCCTAGTTGGGTACAGAACCCAGCCGTGGAGCTTATAGCGATTTCCAATGTCTAGCAGGGCGTCAACAGTCACGTCGCCGTCGCGCAGGTTTTCCAGCTTCACAAACCGACGACAGTATTTTGAAAATCGAGAAACCGACTGTTCATCGTCAACGACGCACACAGGAACGCCGCGATTCCCCAAACTCCGTACAATTCCCAAGCCTTGATAGTCACCGCCTAACACGAGGGCTCCGACCTTTCCCTTTTGGGAGATCGACGGGCTGAGACTTGGAATCTGTTGGGCAAGTGCGCTCATAGTGTCAGTGTCCGTTTCTGTTAGCGATGTGGCGAACTACTTCCCTCGAAGCGAATTCGGCTCCGGAGACAAAGCCAAGGAGAGGGCCAAAACTCCACGCTGCCGGCTTGCCAACGAAGTGCAGGCCAGGAATCGAACTTTCCAATCCGCGCTTAAGCACGGGATAGCCGTTCACAGTTTTGAGCTGATTGACTAACGAGGGAGCAAGGAATCCGTATCGAGATACGTCGACGCGGTATCCGGTCGCAAGAAGTGCGTGATCGACAATACGTTCGCTGCGATCATTAAGCTGCAGTCGAATCTTGCTCGCTTCTTCTTTTACAGAAACTACTCTCCGGTCAAGAGTAATTGGAACGTCAGTAAGGCGGGGTTTCAGCCAACCTGCGCCAGCAGGCCGGATAGCACGATATGCAGTACGGTCCTGGAACTTGCGTGGAAAGAGCCGAAAAACGTGCGGGGCAGCCACCAGCCTGCTGATCCCCGCAGGACCGACGTCTCGGCTTGAATACAGAAGCGAAGAAAACAGCCCCAACCGATGCAGTTTTGCGTGCAATCCAACCCAGTTGAGTTTGGGTTGCCGGACAATTACTTCTACGTCGGTACCGAATTCCTTCAAAAGCGCAGCCGATTCCAGTGCGCTTTGGCCGCCTCCGATAATTGCAACGCGCTGTCCACGAAACTTCCGAAGATCACTGTGCTCACTCGTGTGTGAAGCAAGCGCAGAAGGAATCCCGGCAAATTCTGTCGGACGCGAGGAGAAATTGCTGATTCCAGTCGCGACAATGATTTTGCGAGACACAAACTGCTCGTCGTCATCCAAACGGATTCTGAATCCCTTCGCTTCAGGTGTGATCTCGACTACAGGCTTCCTCTCTACGGCAGGCACGGCCTTCCGCTGGAACCACCGGCCATAATCAATGAATCTCTCGATCGGTATCGGCTTTCCGATATGGTTACGGTTCTCCAGGCAGTAGGCATCGAGCGTCAACTCATGCTTGGGATCCGCGAGGTGAGAAGCACCCCAGTTCGATCGCAAGCACATGCCTACCGGCATTTGCTTTTCCCAGAACGACATGGGCTCGCCAAAGATCCTTGCCTCCACACCCGCCGCTCGCAAGTGTGCGGCTATAGAGAGGCCATACGGCCCGGCGCCAACGACTGTTAGATTGCAATTCTCTGTATTCATCGAGGTACTACGGGGAGGGCCAACCTACAAATGAGTTCCGCTTCTACAGCTTCAGAAATTGAGTTTGGGACGCAATTATGCGCTTTTGAGTCAACTGAGGGATGCCTGGAGCACTGGTGAACTACAGACCAGCAATTTTCCTATCACATCGGCGATACGCTCCGCGGTGTGGCCATCCCAGAGCGGAGGAATACTTCCCGGCTTACAGTGCCCGTCGAGGATCTTAGATACCTGAGCCGTTAATGCAACGGGATTTTGTCCAACTAGAACGTTTGTGCCCACGGTTATAGTGATTGGACGTTCTGTGTTGTTGCGGACGGTGAGGCACGGAATCCCGAGGTAAGTTGTCTCTTCTTGAATTCCTCCAGAATCTGTAATGACGACCGTCGCCCGAGTCTGCAACGAGAGAAACTCAATGTAAGGCAAGGGATCCAGGAGGTGGAGATGATCGAACTTGAGACCGAGCGCCTCGATTCGCTGCCGGGTGCGAGGGTGCACAGGAAAAACAACTTTCAATTCGCCGCTTACGTTGGAGAGCGATTTGAGAATACCTTGCAACACCTCTGGGTCGTCCACATTGCTGGGCCGGTGTAGTGTTACAAGAGCATATCGCCCGGAAAGACCATTTGTGGGACACGCCTTCGCGAGGGGAAGCAAATGAGTGAGCGTATCGATCATGACATTCCCTACTCGATGGATCCTCTCGGGTGCGACTCCCTCCCTCAGCAGGTTCTTGTCGGCATCTTCGGAGGGAGTGAGCAAAATATCCGCAAGGCGGTCCGTTACAACGCGATTTATTTCTTCCGGCATTGTTGAATCGAAAGAGCGCAAGCCAGCCTCGACGTGCGCCACCGGGATGAGCAGCTTTGAGCAAACTAGCGTAGCGGCCATGGTCGAATTGACATCCCCGTAGACGACGACAATATCGGGCTTACGACTCAGCAGCACGGGCTCAAGGCGGCTCATGACTTCGGCGGTCTGCTTTGCGTGACTTCCGGACCCAACATTCAGGTTCTCGTCAGGGTTGGGGATGCCAAGCTGACTCAAGAAGACTGCCGACATATTATTGTCGTAGTGCTGACCCGTATGTACGAGACTCTGAACAAAATTAGGCCAGCGGCTGAGAACTCTCAGCACCGGAGCAGCCTTCATAAAGTTGGGCCGGGCGCCGACAATGTGAAGAATGTGCATTACCCTTCTATGTCCTTTCACACGTTTCCACATCTTACAAAGCCGAAACAATTCATCACTCTGACGCTCCTGGCAGCCACCCAATCCACGAACGCAGTCGGTGACGTTGCTCGCGGCGTAGATACTCGACAAATTCATTCGACACAGCGCGGGGAGAGCCTTGCACGCATGACACAACAAATCCGAGCCAGCGAGCTAGCGCACCGCCTGGATTTCCCACCAGCCTTCGCGCGCATTTCACAACTTCAAAGGATGGCAGGCTGCCCAGCGCGTAGTCCATTCTCCCTTGGCGATACCAATAATGCATTAGACCAGCACCCGTGCCCGTCGCGCGATGGTGAAACACTTTTAAGTCGGGAAACGATTCTACAATCCAGCCTGCCATTCGTGCACCTACTTCCGCACACCAATCTTCTCCACCGTAAGGTATCGGCTGCAGGCCACCGATCCCCTCGTAGCACTCACGCCTAAAGAACTGGATAGCTCCAGCCACCGAAGAAGTTGAGTTCATCCGACGAGCCCGAAACTCGCCCCCGCTACTCTCACAAATAAACCCGCCACACAACCCCAATTGTGGGTTACGAGAAAGTCTATTGATAAGCTCAGCATAATATTCGGTTTGAAATGACACGTCGCCGTCGAGAATGCCAATAAAATCGTAGTCCTGTCCCAGCAAACGTCGGTACCCACTTCTCAATGCCCTTACCTTGGACGCAAAACTCATTTCTGCACTACCATCGTGTACTTCAACAACGTCGATGAAGTTAAAGCGGGCGGCGAAATCTCGCACGATGCATCCAGTTTGGTCCGTCGAGCGGTCGTTAACGATAATCCATTTCGATGGTTTCACTTGCTGCAGGACAACAGAGTTTAGCGTACGCTCGATATAAGATTCTTCATTGTGAACGGCGGTAAGCAGAACGTACCGCGGCATGGGCGATTCGTTTGTGACTGAACTCGTCATATTAGGTTGTGTTGGTACGAGTAGTCGGCCATTTGATACTGTTCCCCCCTCACTCGAAGGAGTTTTGATCAGGCGAGCTGTGGGGGCCTTAGGCTCCATTCGCCGTCCAGACGCGAGAAAAATGCTGTCCCGCTCTGGACCAATGCGAGTAAATCAGGACGACTGGAATGCGCGAGCGTCCAGCTACCGTTCCGCAGGAAGAAGCAGGACTTACGCGTCAACTCCTCCATGAATTGAGGTTCGAGCCTCCCCTGAACACCAATTAGTCCCTGTTTCCATGCATCATAGAACAGGTGGTCAAGCACCTTTCCCACGAACCCGCTTTCGGCTCCGACCTGCAGTACTTCACCGATGTTGCCTGGATTTACATGATATATATACCAACCTATAACCTTGCCACTCTTATCTCGCAAAGCAATCTTTCTGACCGCTTTGCCAAATGACTTGTTTTTCAAGACGAACTCAACCATCCACTGCAAAGACTTTCGATCGTATTCTGGGATGAGCCAATTCTTCGGTAGTCTAGAGAGAGCCTGAAAGTGCGTTTCCAAGTCGAGATCTTCGCTGGTAACCTCCGGTTCAGCCAGCTGGAACGGAGTTAGTGGCAAGCGAACAGTCACAGCATCTAGTACGGCATTGAACGGACTAGAAATCTTCGCCAGCACCCTAGCGAAGCCACTTTTCTTCAGCCGTGCCACACCTTGAAGGAAGTACGCCGAAGGTCTCAGGGGCCGTGCCCAGAGGAGGCTGTACACAGGTACTACCGTAAATCCGAGGGACCGCAGCATCTGACGGCTGCTCTCATTCGCTGAGTCAGTGATGGAAATGTCTTGGGGGCCTTTCATCATTGCCCTAATCAATTGCACGGCCGACATGCTGGCACGGCTAGCAGGATCTACTACGAAATTGCTGCCAAACGCAAGTCGAATCGTCTTGCCCTGGAAGTTCATTCGTCGCGCAACGGTGCCAAAAAAGGCAGAGATCTTCCCCTCGGCGTCTTCAACGACGCGCGAGACAATACCATCTTCCTGCCACGGACTCTCAAAGAATACTTCTCTGAAATATGTGTGCAATTCGGGCGGGGAAGCACCGACCCTTTCGTGAAGCACCTTCCACACCAAATCCGCTACTTGCGGAATATCTTTTTCCAGAAATGCGCGTAAGCCGGCCATGTCGTCGCTCTCTTCATGCTAAGTCAAACGATGAACACTTCATACGGTGCAACCGCCATCTACTACCAAGCACTGACCAGTGATAAAGCTGGCCTGATCGCTTAAAAAAAACAAAACCGCTCCAACTACGTCCTCGGGGGATCCAAGGCGCCCCAAGGGCGTCCGGCGCAATATCTGTTGCTTCTGAGCCTCCGATAGAGCGTGGCTCATATCTGTATCGTAGTAGCCGGGCGCAATGGAATTCACGCGTATTTTCTGCTCCCCGAGTTCGCGAGCTAGTGCCCTTGTAAAAGCATCCATGCCGCCCTTCGTGAACGCATATGCTGACATACCCTTGAACCCACGTAATGAACTAATTGAAGAGATGTTCAGAATAACTCCGCCTCGTTTCGCCGAGAGCATCCTCCGTACGACCAGTCTGGTAAATCGGATTGTGCCTTCTCCATTCACCAGTAGCAGCTGTCTGATCGAGTCTTCAGCGGCGGTTGCTAACAATCCGTCGACCGCAATAGCTGCGCAGTTGATCAATGCATACGGGTAACCGAATCGTGCTTCAGCAGACTTGAGGAATGATGAAACTGACGGTCGGTCTTCAAGGTCAGCGCGGTCGAAGTAGAATCGCTCTTCCCCTGCGACCTTCTCTACAAATTCGGAGGAGTTGCGACTAAATGTGCTAACTCGATAGCCGGAGGTCAGTAAACCTTGCACAATGGCCTTCCCCAAACCTCTACTCCCACCACTGACGAGAACATGGCGAGCTTGTTGAACGATATGGGCGCTCACGAGATACTCCTCCGTAGAGTCTTACCCGCCGCGGAGAGTACAATTTGCTCGACAAAAGCAATTGATCGAGGCAACTGGGGACTTGAAAGCGAGGCTCGGCAAGTTTGATTTATGCGTGTTCTTAATGCACCAAGATCCTCTCCTGGGAGCGGAACGACTTCGCAGGCCACGAGTTCTCCAGCGATTGATGACGTCTTGCCGAAGACTCGAACGTCGGAGACACCTGGAATTCTTCGGATCGTGCGCTCGACCTCAACTGGATACACCTTCGCTCCAGCGACATTAATCATGTCAGTCTTGCGACCTATAAAGGAAACTCGATCATTTTTGACTTCTACGAGATCGCCAGTTGAGAACCAGTTGCCATCGGAGATTTGGTGTCTGGAGTATGGGTCGTACATCGTCATCGAATTAGACGACCTGACTTGGAGCTCGCCATCATGAATTCTCAATTGTGTGCCGTCCAAAAGGACTCTGTCGAGATAAGCGGTCGGAAAACCCGCTAAGCCATCGTGGACTGAGAAGCACCGACCTAATTCAGTCGTCGCGTAGATGTGAGCTATGCGAGCACAAGGGAAGATTTCCCTTAGCCTATCCAGCAGTAGTTGATCGACCAACTCGCCGCCTATTGTGATCTGTACCAGTGGCGTTTTCTTCAGAGTCTCGGAATCGGCAAGGATCAACAGGCGTCGCCAGAAAGATGGTGTGGCCGAGACGTATTGAAGCTTAGCATCCGACATGAGTTGTCCCAAGGCGCGCGGATCAACCTCGTCAGAAGGAATCACTAGGGTACCCCGATCTGCAAAGCATTGAAGCATCACCTGCAAACCCGCGTACAGATTTGGTCTATACGCGAGTAGCCACCTTGGCGCAACGCACTCAGCTCCCTTGCGTACAGGACGAGAAAGGGTTTCCCAAGTGTGTCGAGCTGCTTTCGGTTCGCCAGTGCTTCCAGAAGTAAGGATTGTTACCGTGCTGCTACCGCTCCATTCCCTCTCGCCTGCCAATTCCTTAACCTCGAATCCGGGACCTTCCGCTGCAGACGCAGAGACTAATATTGCTCCAAGTTTCAAACTACGTGCGCGGGCAAACATTTCTTCGACGGGCATGCGACCGTCGAACAGAAATGTGTCCACTCCAATTCTGTCTAACGCTGCGAGCGCAGCAAAACTTTCCGCTGTCGCGCGCATCGATAGTCCAACCCGGTGCGCCCTCAGACGTTCGAAAGCTGTTAACATGCGGCGTGCTTGGGAACGTAATTCGCGCCATGTCACTACCCTAGAACCGTGAATCAGCGCTTCCTGCACCGACGGAATCGTCTGATCCAAAATAATGGAACTTAACATGGCGGAATCACTTCCTACGCGTACAGCGAAGCTAGATCGGACAGGGTTTTGATCTGGTAATCTACCGCGTTCGCAAACGGATCTTTCCCCGTAAGTTCTTCCATTCGGATTACGGCTTGAGCAAAATCCAGAGACTCCAGCCCTAATTGATCTAGGACCGTATCCGCCGCCAAGCGCGGCTGAGCTAGATTCTTGTTAACGAATATCTCCAACAGAACCTCAGCAACTTGGTTCTCTGCTCCTGTCATGCAGTTTTCTCCCCAGGATTGAGTGCAATTTTCGACTGCGATGTTCCGCGTATCAGTGACTTGAGCTGTCTCTTTAAATCAAACACAAACGGGAGCCACCGATAAGCTCCCAGGACTTTGAGATGAAACTCTATGGGCCAGTCCGTTGCGTGAACGCCTATGCGGCCACTCAAAAACTCTTTCTCTTCATTGAAAGCAAAGAACGGAAGTGCCGAATAAACCCGATTGTATCCAGCTTTGCGGCAGGCACTGACCACCTTTTCGTTAAACGCACCATACGGGAAGCTGAGTAAACTCACCTTGCGGCCCAACATATTCTCAAGCTTGGCCCGGGAACCTTCCACCTCCAGCACGAGTTTTTCGTCGTCGATATTGGGGAGCACCGGATGGGTCATTGTGTGAGACGCTATCTCAACCATCTCTGAAGGCAGCTTGCGCAGTTGCTCCTCAGTCATAACCCGCTCGCTTCCTGTATCCTTCGGCCCGAAGTACTCCCAATCGGGCGCCCTTCCCAAGGCGTCTGTAATGATGAAGAGGGTAGCCGGGATCCCCCTCTTCTGCAGTTCGGGCAGTGCGTTATCAACTATGTTCTGCATGCCGTCATCAAATGTCACAACCGCATAATATCCCCCTTTGACTGGCAAGGATTCTATATCGGCGCGCACCGGCTTGGAGTGACGCAGCAAGATGTCCATCTGACGTGCAAAGAGCGGCCGTTCAGCAGTTGTCACCGAATGATAGGTAAGGACTACGCATCTCTTTCGCGGTTGCAGGCCAAGGACCTTGCGGATGCTGTTGACCAGCACGTCGCCGATTCCCACGAACACGCTTCCTACAAGGAAGACGATGCGCTTTGTCATTGTGTGCATTTCACTACCTCTCTAGTTGTTGTTATTGATGTGATCGGAGATGCCGACTACGCACGTACCTGCGACGGGACAGCCTTTCGGACGGGGATCATGGAGTCGTAGCTAGACGGCTTGATCAGTGTTCTAAGCATTGTTGTCCATTTCACGATGGGTGTCTGGAGGGCCTCCCTCTTACCAAGTAGCGAGAATGCGTAAATGACACTAAGCCGTACAACAGCATTGAGTGCAAGCGCTATGCGGAAGAGGTTCGTGTAGAACCGGCCGTAGAACTTGTCGCAGAATTTCAGCATAGATCTTAGCTTGACAACGAGCTGCCACACACGCGGGCTGCTGGTACCCGCGTAATGAATCGCTACCGCCTCGCCCACGTAGTAGTTGGTGAAACCGGCCTTTGTGACTTTGTAACAGAGATCGATGTCTTCCGCGTACATGAAATAGTCTTCGCTGAACATCCCCACTCTTTCAAACAGTTCTCGGCTGCACAACATGCACGCTCCTGAGATCACCTCAGCCCTTGCAGGCTGGGTGCTCTCAGAGAAGAGAGGTCCGATTCCCCAGAAATCGGGCCAGCGGAGCCGCAGGTACTCCAGTTGGAAGAGCTCACGGAGAATCCCGGGGAACTGCATGATCGAACTGGTCTGGACCGTCAGATCCCGATTGAGCAGCTTTGCCCCAAAAATTCCGGCTTTCGGCATCGATGTCGCACGCTTGTACAGGATGTTGATCAGCGGCGTCGTGAGCTTCACATCTGGATTAAGAAACAGAACATACCTTCCCAAGGAATGCTTGAACCCCAGGTTGTTGGCTCCTGCGAAGCCAAGATTCTCTTCGCTCTTGATGAAAATGATATTTGAGAACTCGCGCTCGATGACTGCCGCATCTCCCGCGGGTGAGGCATTGTCAACAACAATGATTTCGTACGAAACTCCCTCTGTGTAATTGCGGATACTCGCAATGCAATCCCGCAAGTAGTCCACCGAGTTCCAGTTAACGAAGATTATGGAAATATTCATCAAGAAGCCCTTGTCTAAATCAACAGTCTCGGATCGGAAGATCAGGCAAATGCGATGATTTCTCGTCCAGCCAGGGCGAATGAGTCGAATACGAGTCGTCCATCAACGTGCCGGGGTAAGCCAGGCACTGTTCAGCCGGCATGCGCTCTGATCTTTTAACCAGCGCAGGGGCAACGGCCACGCAAATTGCCGTGAGAAGTGTGTACCAAATGATTCTTGTCTGATCGAAATAACTGATCCCGAAAAAGGCAACGACATGAGCGAACAGGGTTGAACCTAGGAGCCAGAAACATATTTCTTTTTTCCTATCACCAGCCGCTGCTTTTCTAGCTTTGCCGAGCTTCTTGAAGCCGACCACAATCATTGCGATGAAGCAAGCCAATGTTGCGAGTCCTCCCGTAAACGCTTCCGCTACAAATTGGTTCGCGGTGTCCCACATGTCCCAACCCCACTTTGCATTGCTGTCGGTCCCGATCAGCCACCAGTCGCTCACCCTGGTGAAGAACAAGTTCAAAAGCTGAGCACGTTGGTCCGAAGAGGAGCCTCCTGTCACATCGATGTGAGCAATGAAATACCAAACGGGTGCCTTCATCCCCAGCTGCAGGCAGACCAAGAACAGAACGATGCCCCAGCGTATCAGGCGCATCTGTCGCCGCACTGGCCACATGCATATCGCGGCGATTCCGGCACCATACGCCATGATCGGTGTACTGCAGTTTGCTACAACAGTCATGATGGATGAAGCCATGATGCCCAAGATGGCAAGCTTCCTATTACTCCTGCTGGACCACAACAGGACGAATAACGGCAGCAAAGTTGCACCGAATGTTCCGGCTAATAGTGCATGGGAAAACGGTCCCTGCGCGCGGTAGGAACCATTTCTGATTTCGGGAACGGGCATCACACCGCCTAGAATAGCGAAGACGTTTAGTCCCCGATAGTGCTCATAAGTCATCGTGCCGGCGAGAATTGTTGCCAAGACCACAAGAGTCTTAATGATCCGTTCGATGTCCTTCTCGTCCTCGATGATTAGTCGTAATAAGAAGAAGGCTCCGAGGCTATCCCACAAAAATCCGACCTGATTTACGACTGCGGCACCTTGGCGGAATAAGAGCACGAAAGCAGCAGCTCGGCACAACGCCCACGCCAAGAACAACTTATCGATGACTTCGAACCCGCCGGGAAAGCGTCTCCCATGCGATCGGTGGCGCGAAAAAGCAAAGCGACCGAGACCGGCAAGAATCAGGAACCGGAGTACAAAAACGTGTACTCCACCGATTACTACTTGCTGTCCAGCAGGCACGAGGAACGAAAGACAGAGCAGCGGTATGCTCGCGTATTTCCTCGGAAGCGTCAGCAGCAGGACGATTCCGAGCAGCATTGCAACCAAAACTAATGGATGCAGCACGGATTCATTAACACCACCGCCGAACTTGAAGTTTTCTGGCCTCATTACTTGGCTTGTTGCAACTCGTTAGGATCTGCGCTCCGGCTTGCGAAAGACTCCCTCGATACTCGGACCGGCCGTTGCAACCGCGGCAAGTTGCGCAAGTGGGTCGAATGCGAAGACTCGTGCAACCTTTCGAATCGCTTTCGAAAGAATTTGTCGAGATCTCAGTTCCGACTGTGGAACTGGCTTCCCCCCGAAGCATTCGATAAGTCCAGCAGCCACGTACCCCATGCTTCGTTCAACATAAGATACCGGCGGCGTTGCAATTCTCAGTTCTTCAAGTCCCAAATCTCTCATTACATGGCGAAGAGATTGTAATGAGAAATGTGATATATGCCTTGGCAGCTCCAATCCATACCAGTAACTGGCGAATAGTTGTGCTTCCCAGGATTGGATATTCGGCACCTGCGTGAGCACCACACCACCGGGCTTCAGCCATTTCATAACACTCTCTAAGAACTGCCGCGGATGATATACATGCTCCAGCAAATCAAAGCAAGTAATCACGTCAAAGCTCTCGGGCGCAAATGGAGCGACCTCTACAGCGCCTACAAATACCTCTGCGCCGCTTGTCAGCCGGGCTTTCTGTGCGGTAGACTCCTCCATTTCCACACCATACAGCTTCCATGCGCCGCCCCTCAGCGTGCTGAGAAAACCTCCGCTGCTGCACCCGATGTCGAGAAGTGAGCCACCACGTGAATATTGTTGCACCACCTTGCGTGGCCAGCACCAGCGCTTTTCTGCGGAGCCCTCACCACCTGCCGCAATAGTCCTATGATAATCGTCGTCATAATGCAACGACATCTCACCCGGGGGTGGCGGGCACCCCAACCACACATACGAGCAATAAGAGCAGCGCTTTAGGCTGTATAGGTGCCTTCGCCAATGAAACCGGTCAGGTGCTCTTAGGAAATCGGATACCGGACCGTAGGCACAAAGAGGACAGGTGCCATCGCTGGACTCCAGGCCGTTCGGTGTCGTACAAACAACCGTTGACTGCGCTGTGGTCATGCGGTCTTCACCCATATTCCGGATTCCCGATTGTAGCTTCTGATCAACTTTGCTGGATTACCAGCGATCACACTGAAGGCGGGGAAGCTCTTTGTAACAACCGCATTCGCACCAACGACGCAATTTTGTCCCAAGGAGAGTTCGCCCTGATTGCAAACGATCACGGCACCATGACCGATCCAGCAGTTGCGTCCGATAAAGACCTTGCCGCCTTCTGTCACACCTTGCGCCTGAATCGGTTTATCGACGTCAGAAAACTCGTGAGCGTGGTCCATGATCAATACTGTCGGGGCGAGCAGAACATCGGCCTCAAGAACGATCTTGTTTCGTGCTGATATGGACGACCTTCTGCCTATACTGCAACCATCGCCTAGAACAATCTTGGGGCCCTCCAAACCGACGCCTAACGGGACGTTGAGCCATACATCCTGGGCCACAAAGACTCTGTATCCTATAGAGATGTAAGGGGCTATCTCACGCCGTATGTCGGCCGAGCGGTGAATGGACGTATTCCTGCCGAAGGCCGCAAACGGATAGGTTCGATGCAGCCAGACAGTATTGAGCCTATTCGCGACCCTATAGACAACCGACAGCGGATCCTCCCAAACAAATTTATCTTTCGTCTTTTTCATGAAATTCAACTGACCATTTCGAGAGGTCGTGGCTGATGCTCGCTAGATCCGCGGCGTGGCAGGAAAACAGACATAATTGCACTACGCTCTCTCTGTGATAGAGACTTTGTCAGAACCACAGCAGGCCATGCAGTCAAAAGACAGACGAATGCTGCAAGTGTCAGGCGAATCACGGCTGTGACACGCGGTCCACCCGATGTGGGAATAGGTAACATCGACGACAGCAATGCACTTCCAAGTACGACCGCGATTGCAGTCGTCAATTTCAAGGCGTCGGGAGAGAGTGACTTTATACGAAAGGCCTTGAATGCCTTTGTGAGCGCAAACAACATAAATCCCATCCCAAATAATTCAGCTGCTGCAAGGCCCCCTAAAACTCCGAAGAAACCCAGGCGATGGGCCATCACTGCGATTGACAGAAGAATGCCGATGCGAAGAACCTGTCGAAGATTGTCCAGAAGTGCTTTCCCGGAAGCGCGATAAAGTACTAACCCGAGCATCGAGAATGACTGAAACAACGCCGCCGCGCACACCAGCCAAAAGGCACCCTGCAGAGAAGATGCGACCTCGCCCGTCCACGCCAGCACAATGGTAGGGCCAAACATCGCGATAAAACCCAGAGGGAAGAGTCCCAACGCCAGAGTGACTTTGAACGACTTGGCAATCAGTGTCCTCATTTCTTCAGCCGAGCCCGATGCAAAAACCATTGCCGCACCGGAAAGGATCGGAAGAAGAAGCGCATCTGGGAGCATCACTGCCGAACCCGAGAGTCTGGTTGTAAGGGCGTAGATCCCAGAGGCATCCGCACCGAAAATACGAAGCACCGTAATCGGTACGATCGACAAGTAGAGCACCTCAAGAATGTTGACTATCTGATAGCTTCCACCAAACCGAATGAGCTCCCGCACTACACTTCGGCAGACATGTGCCGGTCTCACGCCGATCTGGGGCACCACCTTCTTTGAGGCGATGTAGCAGCTTGCTATAAATGCTAGCTCCGAAGCCGCCATAATCGAAGCCATAGCAAACAGTCCCGCCCCGAACTGCAAGACGATGACGATCGCCACTGCTTCGGCAACTGTGAAAAATGTCGAGAAGTTACGGGCGAGATCCACGCGGTGCCCACCCATAACGATGGCTTCATAAACCGCTCCGACATTTGCAATCACCATAATGAAAGCAAGCATAGTGAACGCGTGAGCGGAAGAACTCAGAAATTCCGAGGGAACACCGGCCAAAGTCGCAATCTCTCGCGAGAAGTACGCGACTGGCAACAGACCAGCCAATGACAGTACGAGCATGATGGCGCAGCCGGTACTAAGCAACTTGTTGGCCCTTTCGAAGTCACCTTTGCCCGTCGCTTCAGCCACATACTTCTGGAACGCAGACTTTATGCCAATGCTTCCAAAGCGCATGTACGCAGCCGTTGTCATGATGATCGACCAGATTCCATAGCCGCCAAGCCCCAAATGAGCAATGACGACCGGAACGGTCACCAGTCGGGTTGCCACTTGGGCAACCTTGGCCACCACGCCAAAAAAGGTGTTTCGTCCGATCGTGGCAGCCAGATTCTTGGAATTCGAAATTTTAGAAGGTGCTTCCTGCATGAGGCACGTCTAAGCGATTTTTTGAAAGAGGGATGAAGCCGAACGAACCCTGTGTCACGAATCACTTCTTCTGAACAAAACTGAAGGCCAGTTCTAGCGGAATTCGTGTCTGTCTACGTTTATTTGGATAGAGTCAATTTACAACGGCAGTGAGGTTCGTGGGAGGTGCTGGCTTGCCTGCACTTGCCTCGTATTCATATGCTCCAAGGTCCCAGGCTCCGGAGGACGGTCTTGACGCTCCCGTAAGATCCGAGTCCAGTTGCGATACCCCAAGGCTCGTCAAGTTTGTGCCTGCACCGATTGCTGGAGATCCACTCTGCAGCGTTGGGGTTGGGAAGGCGTTCAGTAGAGGGTTGGACGATTGCCCATGCGTTTCCATGCCCGTCGCAGACTGCAAACCTGCGAGAGTTGTGTAGCTCGCCGTCCCCCAACGTACTATCGTAGCGTTCCCATAGTACAAGTTGTAGTCCATTGCGATCACGTTGGAAGATGGGTACGTCCACACCCCATAGTAAAGGGCACCAGTGATTATGTTATTTTCGATCGTCACATTGGTGAAAGCTTGTGCTCCGTTGTTTGCCCCCGAACCGTCTCCTAACAAAATGCTGAAATACTGGCAAGGTCCGCCGATGGTGTTGTTGAAGATATAAGCGTACTGTCCGACTCCCAAGATGATCTGAGCTGTGGTCGCGCCAGCCATGGCGACGCCGGTCGAAGACGAAGCCGTATTGAAAACCACGTTATTGAAGATCCAAATGTCCTCGTTCTGCGCCGCCGTACCATTCCCCTGAAAGTAGATGTTCTGGGTTTGGTTGTACACCGTGTTGCCGTAGACTAGCGTGTGAATGCATCCTGTGTTGCCATCCGCTATCCCATTGCACTCGATTCCGTCCGGATGTACCGACTGCCAGTTTGAGTAAATGTTATCGTGGACGATGTTGCCATAGACCGACATCCAGTTCCCGTTAATTCCAATTGCGTCCTGATGATTCTGGTACACAGTGTTGTTATAAATCTGTACACCGTGGGGATAGGTGCCGTCAGTAGAGTCAGAGGAGATGATGAACATTCCATCTCCGTCGGAGCCGCTCGTACCTTGCAGATCATGCACCGTATTTCCGTATATCTGGGAATTCGTGCAAAGCCGTGTATAGATTCCTGCGCCAGTGCCGTTCGAGATCGTATTGTTCCGGATGACCACGCCCGTTGTATTGTTCGCATGAATGGCGCCACTGCCTGAATGTGAGAAGCTCGGAATCGTGAACCCATCGACGGTCGAGTTCGCATTTGTCCCGATCTCGATGTAACCGTTGATAGTCGGTTGGTCGCCAGGATTAGCCTTCAGGGTCACTCCACTGCTCTTAAACGTAGGATTCTCATTGTATGTACCGGCATGGACATTGCACGTGTCCCCCGCGACGGCAGCGTCTAAACAGGCCTGGATTGTAGCGTAGGTCTGACCGATGCCCACTTGACGATTAGTTCCCGCAGCAGCCGCACAGGTGAAAAAAGTCGACAGGAAAAGCGCGATCAAAATAGTCGTTTGGGGGAAAAGAGCCTTCAAGGCTTAGCTCCGGATTCGAAGATTGAACCGACAGTATCACGGTTAGCTCGCCTCGACTACAACCTAGAAGTACATGCTCGGATTCCATCAGCGCAGGACCACAAGATTGCCTCGTTCAATTCTGGTCAAAACCGGTAGCCTTGCCCGAACTCAGTCGATCAAAAATCTGTTGAGCTCTTCGTGCCCAAGAGTGGTGTTCTCTGACATATAATCGCGCCCGTTCCACAGCTTCATCGGCTTCTAGATTCTCCCGATCAACATCCAGTTTGGCTGCCAAATCGGAACCGTCGGGTGCAACCTGGAGTATTGCATCAAGCGGCAGCATCATTTCGTATTCGCCGCTGCCAGGCAGCACACCCACAAGGCGAGCACCCGCTGCGAGCCCTTCCAAATACCGCATTACAAATGGGCTATAACCTGCCGTTCGAACTGGATCAGCCAAATTGGGAGGTGTCACCAAGAAGTATTTGGACTGACCCACTAACCTGCCGAGGTCGAACGGATTTGGAAACTCTCCGCCGCGTTGCGTGTAGCGATATTCGAGGCCTCTTTCCAAGCAGTAGCGGATCATCGCTTGATGCAGAGGTTCGTAACGACGTCCCATCCAATAAGCAAATATAGGACGTTTCCCTGGTACCGAATCAAACACGCTCGTGTCGACCCCAAACGGTAGCCACTCAAAATGACCCAATGGGAATCGTTTTCTTAGATCTCGATATCCTTCACGGAAAGCAACGAAACACGGATTCAAGCGCTGGATGATAGCGTAAATACCAATCTTTTTGATCAGGTACTTCCACGCATCAACTACAAACACAGAACGATGTGCGCCGATCCGCAGAAGTGATGCAATGTGAATTGGTAACTCAGCGTGCGACGAACCCTGCATCCAGAAAACTGTGTCCGAAGAGCGCACGCCTCGGAAGGTCTCCGCCCATGCACGCCGATTGCGGTAGTTCAATTCGGGTGGACAAATCAAACGGGCTCCATCGTTCGAAGCCAAAGGATTAAGCAGAGGGGGGCCCAATGTCGTCCAGTTCACCCAAGGGTTCAGGTTCTGATTAGAAAATACTGCGAGTTTCATTTTGGCTGTTGGCTGGAATGGTTACTCCAGCATTCAATTGACACTCGCGGTCAGAGCTGTAGGTGGGTTAGGCGCGGCAGTACTGGACATCTGATATGCACCGACGTCCCATGAATTCGAGCGGGAATTAGTTGTTCGGGCCGGGCACGATACCTGATTAGCTGCATCAACTGTGCAAGCATACGACGTGTCACTAGAGAGAGAAATCAACGGGCCTCCGGCCTGTCCGCTGAGAGACACCCCTTGACCAACCGTACCGTCGCTGGTAGAAGTCGGAGAGTATACGTAGACCTCCGTTAAGACGTATCCTTGAGAACCCGCTGTGGTGGGAGTCATCAAAACATTGTGATCGATGGTCAGCGTTTTTGCCGACGGAGTCGGTGAATAGAGGGGCCCTGTTGTGATGCAATGGTTATTTTGAATTGCAATTGAGTCCCATCCAGGAGAAAAAGTGCCTGTGTAGAAACAAGCGTTACCAGCGCGCGCCACAATCGTGTTATTCCAAAAGTACATCGCTACGCCAGGATCACTGTTCTGGGGAAAGTGAATCATATTGCAGTTTCCGGTGCCACCCTCATAAACCACGTTGTTCCATACGTAATCCGTCTCATTAGTATTCCCTATCATGAGACATTCTCCGTAGGTGTCATGTATCAAATTGTTATGGATGTAGTACGTCCCATTAGAAATAAGCGTTTCGATTGCGTTTTCGTGAACTGTAGAATCAAATGATTTCTGAATGTTGTAGATATGGTTGTACGCAATTTCACCCTGTCCAACCGGCAAGATTCCGTTTGCAACGTCATGGATCACGTTGCGTAATGCTGATGGCCACGCGTAGGCAACCGACCCAGAATTCCCGTCACCATCGCTGTTATCGAATACGCTATCCTGCAACACACTGCTCCCCATGTACGGAGAGTTTGTATCGCCCGTAATACAAACAAACTGGTCACCGGCAGAACCGGTGTGCATCCAATGATGTACGTACCAGTGCTGGAGAGTAATCCCCTGGCCGCCGGCAAACACGCCGCATCCTAAAGTGGCATAACCCGCAGTGCCAGTCCACGCCTGATTCTTCATCTCAATGTTGTCCCATGTGACCCAAGATTGAGAGAGAGCTCGTATAAAGAGATTGTATCCTCCGACGATCGAGAGGTTTTGCGCATCGAAGATCGGCCGCCGCCATGAACTCCCCGTGTACCAAGTCTGGTCTACGCCGATATAAATAGGGTTGCCGCTTGTTCCTGACCACTGCCAATTCCAAGGAAACACAGCGTTCGGCCAAGTCATGCCGCCTTTGAGGATAATGTTGTCCCCCGGTTGTGGCTTCACTTTCGCACACGTTCCTGTGCATCCCTGCATTCCGGGCGCGTGCTGCCAAGGGGAAGTCTTCGACGTACCGCTGTTTGAATCGTTGCCCGCCGAGTAGTCAATGTAGTAGGTACTGGCGGACGCGCTCACCGCGACCATCAAGATCGTAACGAGAACGCCGGCTCGATAGGGGGAAGCCATCTGTCTCTCCAGGGTATTTTAACTTCCCTGAAGGTAAACCATCCGATGCTATAGGGAAAACATCCCAGTTGGACATGTCCGGCTTCGTCTGGCGCCTCGTTCTGCCAGCAACACTATAGATCCCCTATAGTTACGCCCGACGCCCCGAGAAGGCATAGAGCAGCCATCCCAACTCGTATGGGCGGCATTCGCGTCGAATTTTCAGATGGCGGGCGGACACGGCGCCGTGCCGAACCCGGAAGAAGCGGAGTGCACTGTCTGTGTAGCTGCCCATGCGATCCAGGTAGATGCAGCGCCAAATTAGGCCAAGGGATGGCTCAACGAAATTTCTGCCCAATTCATTGTTGCTGACCCAAGAGAGACCTTTGAAAATCACATCGCTGAAATCGCGTCCCGTGGCTTCGCTCGCTGCAAGCAGCATCATCGGACCCATGGCGTGTTGGTGCACCGAGAACACGGGATAGCGGCTAAAGACCTTACCGGTGACCGAGTCATAGTGCCAAGACCACTCGCCCATCGGGCCTTGAAGTTCGCACATTTTCTCGGCGGTTCGGAGCGCCATCGTCCCAGATTTCCCATCCTGAAGGGCCTGCGATAATCGGGAAAAAGCGATGGTGGGGTACACCTGATCGGCAAAGCTGCCGATGCGCCCGCGAAGGCGTCCTGCCCAAGAACTACCTCGACCGAGATGGCCGTATATTCCAGAACGTCCGCAGTTCTCTTCGAGGATTCGTCTCGCGGCATGTGTCTGTTCGGAAAGGCCAAGAAGATCGCTGTACCCCACCAGATAGCAACCGGCGAGGCCCGTCAGATACCATGCCACTTCAAAAGTCGAGCCCGCGCGACCGTCCGCGTAACGCGTTAGAGCTGTCTGAGCTTCGACCTTTTTGTACACTTCGGGCAGGCGCTCAGGGCTCAACTCCGCACATGTCCAGAGTAGCAATCCCAGATCACCAGCGGTCTCGATCCAGGTGACGTCATTGACGAGAGCCTCAAGAACGGGGGCTATTGCGATCGGAGATCGATGACCAAAGCGCTCGTAACGGGCTAGACCCAGAAGCGTCATCATCGTGTAGCGATGCGACACTCCCGCTCGCTTCATCCCATTCTCTGTGCGGATGTATGTCTCACAGAAGATCTGTTTCTCAGGATCAAACATCTTCACGAGACCAGCCGCAGCCAATTCGCAAAGTGTGGACACCGTGGAACTGTTCGTAAGCGGCTCCCGCTCGCCGCACGCGACCTGCAGGACGTGTGAGTTTTCCAAAATGGAACCGAGGTTATTCATATAGCCTTGGCGTTCAGCGACGGAGCTTCCCTTCTGTTTCGACCATCGACACGATGGAGCGAACAACAGCTTCCAGAGTTGGACTATTGCCGTTGCCTGAAGACGTGGGTGAGCGATCGCGACGGATAGCGTTGATCTTTGTCGCAACATCCGCAGCAGTCTCCAACAGGACAAGGCGTCCCTGCTCGGCCAGGTAGTGATCGACATCACCAATCTTGCCGCGGAAAATGCTGTAGACGGGAACACCCATTGCGGCAGCTTCTCGGTTCATTGTGCCTCCGCCGCTGATGACCAAATCGGCATTCCAAATGAGGTTGAGGCCATCTTCGACGTGAGGCGGAATCACAAACTTCCCAGCGGTTATCGCCTCCGCCCATGCCGATCGCAATTCGTTCTCCTGTCGCTTGTTCCTGGGGAGGAGAAGGGTCGTGGTATTTTCAGCATTCGCGAATCTCGACAGTACAGCCACGAGGAGTGGCTCCGACTCAGGATTGTGATAGTGCGCCTCAGTTGCCGGAGGACGCACAGCTATCAACAAACGAGCGGGATCAATTCCCAGGCGGGCTCGGAGAGAAGAATCCGGCTTGAATTTTGAAAGATAAACATCTTCTTTGATACCAGGATACTTTACGACTTTCGAGAAGTCCTTTAGCTGCTCTTGTCGCATCACGCTTGGAACCATTACCCAAGTTGGCTTGAAGCCTGGCAGTATCGTTGCAAATTCGTAGTCGATTAACACTACGCTCCGGATTTTGAGTAGTGAACATGTCAGTAGAAGTGCACGCGAACCATGACAAACAGCAAGGTCCGGATCCTGCCTTCGAATAAGCGGGATCAATCTAAAAGCTCGGAGGCAAGTCCCCAATGCTTTCAGGATTTTGTGCTTACCGTAATGCTTGCCAATGATCTTGGCGTCCACGCCGTAGAAGGCAGTGAGTTCCCGTACCTGATACGCATCCCGGGCGGTTACGAAAACTTCGTAGTTCTTCTTTCTGAGTTCTTCAATGATTGGCCGAAAGAACGGAACGTGGGGGGAATTATCCAGATCCACCCAAATCTTTTTCTTTGTGGCTGGCTTCGGATTCAACGTGGGGCGCAATTCGTTCTCTTTCGGGGACGCTGCAATAGCGGTGCTCATTTGTCTCAACTCTCTCCGGTTTCAAGTAAACCCGTTGCTTCGGTTCTCGTTACCCTGCCACTTCGACTTGCGATAGACGAGCAACGTCTTTCACGACCGTTGTTTGCTGCTCAGCAGTCAACTGCGGAAACATTGGCAGGGAAAGAATCTCCTTAGCGAGCCTCTCTGCAATCGGGAAATCGCCTTCGATGTATTTCAGGTAAGCGTACGCCTTCTGCAAGTGCAACGGAATCGGGTAGTGAATCCCTGTACCAATTCCGGCGTGTTTCAATTCCTCCATCAGCTCTTCGCGGTTCTCTACCCGGACCACGTAGAGGTGATAAATAGACTTCGACCAGGAAGGTTCGTACGGCGGGTTCACTCCACAATTCGCCGCTTCGAGCAGGCGCCGATACTCCGCTGCATGACCCCGACGCTGGGAGTTCCATTTGGCAAGATGACCTAGCTTTACATGGAGGATTCCCGCCTGGATCGCGTCGAGCCGGCCGTTGTAGCCTTCAATATCGTGGTAATACTTCTTGGCTTGGCCGTGGTCTCGTAACTTCTTGATGTTTGTCGCAATCAGCGCGTCGTTCGTCGTCACAGCTCCTGCTTCTCCACAGGCCCCAAGGTTTTTCCCTGGATAGAAGCTGAAAGCGGCAGCTTGCCCCATTGATCCGGCTTTCATCCAGCGGCCTTGCTTCTTGGAGAAGTACTCCGCTCCGTGAGCCTGGCACGCATCCTCGATCACCACCAGATCGTATTCCTTTGCAAGGTCCAGAATCGGATCCATATCCGCCATCTGACCATAGAGGTGAACCGGTATCACCGCAGTGACCGAGCGTCCACTCCGCTTGCTGATCAATCGCTTCGACGAATCGACCAAGCACTGTTTCTCGAGGTACTCCCGCAGCTTCGCGGGATCCATGTTGTAGGTACATTCGTCTATGTCGACGAATTCCGGCAGTGCTCCCGCTTGGGAGATCGCTTCGGTAGTCGCGATGAAGGTGTTTGGCACCGTAACGACGACATCCCCCTCCTGAATTCCGCATGCCATCAGAGCGAAACGCAGGGCATCTGTGCCGTTGCTGACGCCAATCGCGCATTTCGTATCACAGAAATTTGCGAATGCCTTCTCAAATTCCTCCACCATTGGGCCGCCGATAAAACCAGCTGTCCGCAGCGCCTTCTGAAATATCGCGGTCAGCTCTTGCTCAAGCTCAACGTGCGGAGTAACCAAATCGAGAAACGGAATATTGCTATGATCGCTCATTTTTCTCCCCTGTTTGTTCGATACGACGCAACAGCTTTGCGGGATTGCCGGCCACGATGGTGTTGGGGGAGACGTCTTTGGTGACAACGCTGCCGGCGCCTACGATCGCATTTTCGCCAACTGTGACTCTCGACAGGATCGTTGAGCCGGAGCCGATGGAAGCACCTTTCTTAATGAGAGTGCGCTCCACCTTCCAGTCCGCTTCGGTCTGCAAACCGCCAGCGGCTGTCGTTGCTCGCGGATAACTATCGTTGATAAATGTGACTCCGTGCCCGATGAAGACGTTGTCCTCAATGGTCACGCCTTCGCAGATGAATGTGTGGCTCGAGATCTTGCAGCGGTTTCCAACAGAGGCATTTTTCTGAATCTCGACGAACGCTCCAATCTTGGTCTCGTCACCGACTTCGCATCCATAGAGATTGATGAACTTGGACAGTTTCACATCGCGTCCGAGCTTGACGTCGTCAGCGATACAAAGATGTGGATTCGTGCTCAATCAGATACCTTTCTGGGAAGGGCAAAAGCCGGAGGAACTAGTCAGCGCTCACACTGCAGATTGGAGATTCCTGGGACACACCGCAAGGCCTTCTCCCGAAATCCACTTTCGTCGCGGCATGGGAGGCCAGCGAACCGAGCCGAAATTCTGCGTGGATGGCGGCCAAGGCCGCCTGCATATCTTTCTTGGCAACAACGAAAGAGAATTTGCACTCCGAAGCGCCATGCGCCGTCGCGATCGTATCCACATTGGCGCGGCCCAGTGCGCAAAAAGCACGCCCGACCACTCCGGACATTCCGCGGATTTTCTGTCCGACAACCGTAACAATGGAAACGGTCGCATCGACCGCTATGTGTTCGACTTTCTCGTACGCCAGATCCTGCGCGAACTCGCGCCGAAGTTCTTCAACTGTCAGCTTCGCGAGACTGGACGGGACAACCAGGCAGGTCTCGTTTTGTGAAGACGATTGCGAGACCAACAGAACGTCTGCTCGCAGTTCACGCGTGATTGCCAGAGCGCGGCCCAGCACGTCCGGCACCCCTGCGATGCCTGGCCCACCGACGGTGATCAGCGCAGCGTCGCTGACTGCGGTCAGGGCGGTTACAGTAGAACCTTTTGGCACGCCTTCGGGAGTTATTTTCGTTCCAGGATTCTCTGGGGAAAAAGTGTTGCGGATTCTGAGCGGGATGCCGCGTTGCAGAACCGGACGCAGCGTCTTTGGGTGAAGGACCTTGGCGCCGAAATATGCAAGTTCCATCGCTTCCCGGTAGGAGACTTCGGAAATCGTGCGAGCTTCGGGCACTATCCGGGGATCGGCCGTCAGCAGCCCATCGACATCCGTCCAGATGACAACCTCATCCGCATCGAGCGCCGCGCCCAGAATCGTTGCGGAATAATCTGAGCCGCCGCGGCCCAGCGTGGTAAGGACGCCTTCCCCCGTGGCTCCGATGAACCCTGTGACCACGGGAACGGCTCCTCGCCTCAGAACGGGCAGCATACGATCGTGACAGCGCTCGCGCGTCAGGTCGAGCCACGGATCAGCCGCGCCATGCGAAGAATCGGTAACAACGAATTCGGTAGCTTCGATCGCCTCAGCTGCGACTCCACGCTCTCTGAGGACTGCCGCAACAAGGAGTACGGAGAGCCGTTCGCCCAGGCTCGAGATCGCATCGCGCACTCGGGGTGTCAACTCCCGCAACAAGGCAGTGCCCTTACAGAGACGATCTCCCTCCTCAAACAACTCGTTCATCTTGCGGGCAATGTTGCTCTGTTCGTCTGATGATGGGATCGCTGCCGTCAGCGCGATTTCGTGTTGTTGGCGCAGTTGCTTCAGGATGTCGGCAACGGCTTTTTCGTCGCCGTTCTCTGCGAGTACGGCCGCGTCGACCAACTGATTGGTGACACCTGCCATCGCCGAAACCACCACAGCCAGGTCTGACTCGCTTACGGCAGCGCGGATGATGTCCGCTACCTTCAGGATGCAGGAGGCGTCACCAACCGAAGTACCTCCAAACTTGAAAACGCGAAGCGGCCGTTTCCCGTGCCCATAGTCCGCGTTGCGCTTAGCATTGCCGTTTCTGCTCATGTAGGCCCTATTCCTGATTAACTACCAAACAAGCAGCTTGGGACTTTTCGCTTTGCACGGCCATCGGAGTAGTGGAAACCGCCGTTTGTGGCGGGAGCCGTCGTGTACTCCTCGGCCGAACTTGACTTACGCATGCTTGCACCAACGCCGGCTCGCCCCATGGAACATCGTGATAGGCCGATGACAAATACGGGCTCGCTGTATCACGCTTCCACTCCTGCGGGAAAAGCGCGATCGTGTCATTCCGCGTCAGGACTGGAGCTGGCTGAACCGCTTTTCCAGTAACGGCTGCATACAGTGCCGCGGGAAGATCTCGTTCGGATCCCAACAACAGATGTCCAACCTGCGTCGTTCGTGGATTGATCTCGATCAGGTAAGCATCCCCGGTTCCTGCTTCAATCATGAAATCGAGACCGTGAACACCGGAGAGCTTAAGGCGACGAGCAATTTTTTCGGCTGCGGACGTCATCTGCGGGTGATCAATCCAGCGCACGACGGTCGCATGCCCCGCCGGCCCCATCTTTTCGACGACTTCAAAGTGCAGGCCGGCCAGGACTCTCCCCTCCCAACAAAAAATACTGCTGGTCGCTTCATGACCCATAACAAAACTCTGGGCATTCACAATCGGCCTGCGGCGAAACAGGGAAGGCCACACCAAAGTCAGGTCACGGTCGATCACCGCCCATTTGAGGGCTCGAGCGGCTAACGGTGGCGACTCCAGTTTGCGGAAAGCACGTTCTGCTTCCTCCACCGTATTTACAACCCTGACTCCATCACCTCCAGAGGTCCCGTTCGCTTTCAGCACCGTCGGAAAGCCTCTCTGTGCAATCCAGCTGTGAAGATCAGTCGTGGTCGCAACCACTGAGGTATGAGGAACACGAATCCCTTCTTCCCGCGCGACCTCCATGAAGGCGTTTCTTGAGCGGACGACTGCAAAACTGTCCGCAGTCCCCAAAGAGCGCTCAATCAACTGGCACATCTCGCGATCCGAGCGACCCGCCTCGCGTTCCGACATGTGCAATTCCTGCAGATGTCGGGTGGCAAGGTCGTCCGCAGGAATCACGAGATCTGGACTTGCGGCAAGAATTGCACGTCGAAAAGATGCAAGCGGCAATAGTCCGTTGTAGGAATACAGCTGCCGTCGAACGCGAGTAAGTGCCAGAGGATGGCCCGAGGGGCAGACTGCTTCCACCCTGCAGCCAGCATTCTCGAGAGCCAGCCCAAACCGTGCCGTAGGATGACAGCGGTCCGTCGCAGCCAGCAGGATCTTGGGCACCTCGGTTAAAGGTCCCAATATCGCAAGGCTCAGAGCCACACTTGCGTGCTCGAATGGAATTGTCTCAGGCATCGGCTTGATATTTTCGTCTTCCAATACCTCAGAGTTGAACCAGAGCTCCCTTTTGACGAATTGATTCGTTGGAAGCTTCGAGCATCTTTACGACGCGCAAGCCGGCATTGCCGTCATTGATGGGCGTCTCGTCGTTAAGAACGCAGTCGATAAAGTAGGCCAATTCCCGGCTCAAGGCTTCGGCGCGCTCGAGTCGTGGCGCCCACATATCACCGGAACGGTAATTTACGAGCAGGTTATAGACTCCCTCGGGACTTGTCACGGTCACACCCTTGTCGTAAACCTTGATCTCTTCGTCCGCCGCCTGATCATTCCAAACCAGCATCTTCTTTTCGCCGCCGATTAGAGTCGTGCGGATCTTTACCGGAGACAGCCAGTTCACATTGACATGCGCAATGAGCTGGTCTGGGAAATAGAGCGTGATAAAAGCAACATCCTCATGTCCATTCAGGTGACTCTGCCCAGTGGCAATGATGGCCTCGGCAGGTTTCCCGATCAGGTAATCGATGATGGAAAGGTCATGGGGAGCCAGATCCCAGATCACATTCACGTCATGCTGGAAGAGGCCGAGATTCACGCGCATGGAATCGTAGTAGTAGAGCTTTCCAAGCGCATTTTCATCGAGGAGTTCGCGAATTTTTCGAACTGCCGGCGTGAACAGGAAGGTATGGTCCACCATGATCTTCAGGTTCTTCTTTTCAGCCAGCTCGATGAGTTCTTCCGCCTGGGCCACGGTGCTGGTAAACGGCTTCTCGACAAAGACATGCTTGCCATTTTCCAGCGCGGCTTTCGCCAGCTCATAGTGCGTCCAGACCGGCGTCACTACCGCCACTGCATCGATTTCCGGGGATGTCAGGACTTCGTTCGTATCGGAAACGATTTCAACCTGAGGAAATTCCTTGTGAGCTCGCTTTCTTGCCGCGACGTTGAGATCACAAAGGGTGAGCACCTCAGCTTTCGGCAAGTGCTCCAGGTTGCGCATCACTTTCGGGCCCCAATACCCGTAGCCAATCAATCCGAAGCGGACGACATCACTTCCCCGCTTCGGCTTGGCCGGCGAGTTTTCAGGCGTTGTTACATAGGTTGCCATTGTGATTCCTTTTCTTGGGGGATTGAGGAAGGTGGGTAAGTTGAAATGTGTGGATTACGATTAGTGAGCACCGTCACCCGATACGACAGCAAGAGGCGTGCGGATCAGAATCTTGATATCCATCCAAGGGGACCAGGTGCGAGCGTAGCGAAGATCGAGCCGGACCATTTCATCAAACGTCACGCGGCTGCGCCCACTGACCTGCCAGAGACCGGTGATTCCGGGCTTGGCCTCAAGCAGACGCCGGCGATGCCAGAAGTCATAGTTTTCGACTTCGTAAGGAATCGGAGGACGGGGCCCGACCAGCGACATCTCGCCCTTCAACACGTTGTAGAACTGCGGCAACTCGTCCAGGCTGGTCCGGCGCAGAAATGATCCGACGCGGGTGATTCGCGAGTCTGAAGTGAGCTTGAAGACGCCGTTCCCATTGCCGTTGGAGTCGTTTCGCTCGGCTTTCCCGGCGATCAATTTCTTGACGTATTCCTTGTGCGCCTTGGCGTCATTGCCAACATACATCGAGCGAAACTTGTAGAACATGAAAGGGCTGCCATGTTGCCCCACCCGTTGCTGCCGGAAAAACACGGGCCCTCGCGAGCTCGCCTTGACGGCGGCTGCGATGACCAGAAAGACAGGAGTCAGCAAGATCAAAGCGAGGCCGCTCCCGAGGATGTCGATGGCACGTTTGAGTGCACCAGCGATACGCCGTTTGTTGGCCTGCTTTGACACATCCGGATAGAACACCGGATTGCTGGGCTTCTTGGAGTCGCTGTCCCATTCTTCCGGAAACATGTGAAACGAAATGCTGACTCCATTGAACTGCTCGAGGCTGAGTTGATCCCGCAGAATGTCACTTACCCGCGAGATGATCGTGCTTACGATCGTCTGTCGTTCCTCGGGACAGATTTCAATGAACATGGCTCCTACGATGCGGTTGGTCTCGTACCAGCCAGCCACATCGGTCTGCCGGGTCGAAGAGGCAAGCGCTGCCAGGATTTTGCTCAGATGCTTCCCATTCGTTTCGGAGGGCAAGTGATCGCCCATATCGAGCAGCATGAGAAGGAACGGCTTGCGCGAACGTTCCGTCCGCATGCGTTCAATCGAAATCACGCGATGAAACGCCTTCTGGCTGAGAATCTCGCGGTCCTCGGTGGACTCGACTTCTCGCGCAAAAGGGCCATCGCCAGAACCTGCAAAAGATCGACGCAAATTCACGACTGTCTCTCCAATCTCATTTGTGTGACGGTAGCTGGGAGGTGGTATTTCTATTTGCGGTTAAGCGGGGGAGAGGGACAATGTTTCGTTCAGTCGTACAGAAATAAAGGGCCCGATTTCACTGGGGGGCCGCGGGGGAATACCGGCGGTAATAGTTCTCGTGATCTACGTCGGTGCAGCCGTTCAAAACAACTCCCAGCAGATTCGATTTCTTGATCACTTCAATGCCACGCTGCAGGGGCCCTTTCTGCGTTGTTCCTTCGCGTGCTACCAGCAGCGTTCCATCGGTCAATCTGCTCCAGACCGTGGTGTCGGCCAAGGGAAGCAAGGGCGGCGAGTCCACGATAATCCAGTCAAATGAGTCTGCGAGCTGCCGCATAAGGGACGACAAACGCCCGGACTGCATCAACTCCAGGGTATTCGCCGGCGGATGTCCCGCAGGCATGATCCAGAATCCGGGTCCGTTCAGGTGGTAGATATTGGAAGGAGCTTGATTCCGGCTCTGTAACCACTCCGCCAGACCTGCAAGCGTTCCAAGACCAAGCTCCTGGGCCAGCACTGGTCGTCGCAAATCGCCCTCGACCAGCAACACTCTTTCCTTGCGACGTGCCAGTGCGCCCGCGAGATTCGCCGTTACCAGACTCTTTCCTTCTTCCGGAATCGTGCTGGTGACCAGAACTTTCTTGAGGGGCCTGTTCTGTCGGATCTGCCGTAGGCGCACACCCAGGAACCGGAACTTTTCCGCCGCCAGGCTCTCCGGCTGCGTGAAAAATACAAAATGACTATCCGGTGCGAAACTCACTTCCAGAGATGGAAACGATGGGGACGCAACGGTTTTCTCTTCGAGGGGTGTTTCCGCGATTGCATCGCGATTCGAAGGAATCTGCAGTTCCTCGGCCACCTCCTCGACCGCAGGCGGAGCAGCCTCGGCGACCACATCCTGCCCGCGAGTCGCTTCGAAAACAGCCGTGGCGACGGACACCATGTCGGGATATTCCACTCCCGATTGCTCCGCCCCCGACCTTTGCAGTGCGTCAAATATACGGCTCATTCTTCCTTGCTCCTGCGGCCACAACCATCCTTAGGTCCGCACGATTCCCCTGCGTGTTCTGCAAGTGCTCATACAAATCCAGTAACGTTCGGGCGGCCTTTGCCACTTCCGCGGAGGCCTCTCCACCCTGCGTCCGGTCCGCAGTTTGCGGATGCAGTACATTCAGTCTGAAATCACGTGCGATCTCGTCAATCACGTCTGGAGTGATCCTTCTCGCCTGTCGCGCGTAGCCCTGAATCAAAGCGTTTTCGCACAGAGTATTGATCAAACGCGGGAAGCCCCGGGATTGCCTGTGTAATTCCGCAATCGTTTCCACTGGAAAAACTTCGGAGGGATTTGTGTTGCCTGCGATCTGCATCCGGCGGTACACGTAACCACAAGTCTCCTCCAGATCCAGGGCGCTCAGATGGGATCGCAGCGCTACCCGCTGTTTTAACTGCCGCAGATCGACGGAATCGAGCTTCTCATCCAACTCCGGCTGGCCCACAAGGAGGATCTGCAGCAATTTGGCGTGTGTAGTTTCCAGATTGGTCAAGAGACGAATCTCCTCCAGCACCTCGGTCGACAGATGATGAGCTTCATCGACAACCAGAACAGTAATCAGCCCCTTCCGGTGGCGATCGATGACGTGCGTGCTGAGTTCGAGAAGAAGCTCAGTTTTGTTTTTCCCCACAGTCGGCAGATGAAGATCCCCAGCGATATATTGCAGGAACTCGATCGGACTCAACAGCGGATTGAAGACGTAAGCGAAGGCGACATTACCCTTGCTCAGAATGCTGAGCAGGCAGCGCACCACGACAGTCTTTCCCGTGCCGACCTCACCCGTCAGAACCGTAAAACCCTTGCGCTGCTTTACGCCGTAATAGAGCGCCGCGAGGGCTTCGTTGTGTTTCCTGGTTGGAAACAGGAACGAAGGATCCGGCGTGATATCGAACGGGTTTCGCTGCAGTGTGTAGAAACGCTTATACATGACGTTATCCGCGCAGATAGCTGAACGCAGATCCTAACAGGACAGTAATCAGCACAACAGCCGCAGTTGCCCAGCCCAGCCAAAGTTTTCGTTTGGCGTTCTGTCCATCTGCCACATTTACGATCGCGGGAATTTCCCCGATCACGTCGGCCGCCAACAGCTTGCGAATTTCTTTGGCGCTGTACAAGCGCTCATCGAGCATCTCGAAAGCACCGGCCACGACAACACCAAATGCGAGGCCAATCCCCAAACCGATTCCGCAGAACTTGAGGCGATTGGGGAAGTCCGGCTTCTGCGGCAGGCTGGGCGGATCCATGACGCGAAACCGCTCACCCTGTTGCAGTAACTCCATGCTCGTGGCCATGCTCGATTCATTTTTCTTCTTCAGCAGATCGTCATAATTCGCTTTGCTCTGGTCGTATCCACGAGTCAAATCGGCCAACTGCTGTTCACGAATCGGTTCCTGATTCAAGCGGGACTGGTAATTCTCGACCTTCGATTTGAGTGTTGCGATGGACCGCTCACGATTGGTGATTTCGAGTTGGTTCGACCGTAACTGGCTTTCGACCGGGGCTAGCAGCGTCGCCTGCGTGGTGTCACCGGCTGCAGACATGGATGCGTCAGAGCCGTCATTTGCTCCATCCGCCGGTTTATTCTTCGTGGCGGCCAAGAGTTGGTCCCGAAGCTTTTCCGTTCTTGCTATCTCTTCTTTCAGCTTGCGCACATCAGGATGCCTATCAGTGTAACGCGAGCTGAGGTCGTTGAGTTGTGCGTGGAGCTTCTGCAATTGCTGATCGATCGCAGGCAGACCGACGGGAGTTCCGTCCGAAGTTTTCACAGGTCCCTGCAGTGTGCGGTACTGGTCGGCAAGACTCTGCAGATACACACGCTGCTGCCGAGCAGCGTTCAGCGAGTCTTCCTCCGTCTGCAGTTGAGATTGGAGACCTTGCAGAATTGAGATATTACTGGTCAGTTGCCCAGGCATTTCCCCAACATGCTGTGCCTTGAACTGTCGAATTCTGTCTTCCTGGCCTGCCAGATCCTTCCGGGCAGCATCCAGTTGTTCTTCGAGAAACTGGGTCGTCCCTTCCGACTGTTGCTGCCGCACCTGCAGATTCTGGTTGATAAAGAGATTGGTCAACTCGCCAGTTACCTGCTGTGCCAAGAGAGGACTTCGGGATGTGTATGAGACGTTGAAGGCCGTGATCTGATCGCGCGCGTCACGCACCAGTGCGATATCGATGTCCTTTCGCATGCTCGCCAACTTGTCATCATCCGAAGGCTCCACATGCTTGCGGGAGTACAGGTGGAACTGATCGATGATGTGCAACAGATTCGTCCGACTCAGAATTTGTTGCGTGATGCTCTGGAGGCGGTCCTGGAGATCGTCACTGATGTTCGGCTTGACGTAATCTTTCGGCATCGTGGGCTGTTCGACCAGGATCAGCGTGGTCGACTGATAGCGAGGCGGCAGGATCCAACTCGCAACCCATACCGCTACCCAGCCGACGAAGAAAGGGATCAGGAAGTGAAAATGACGACGTTTCACCACCCCCAGATAACGCGGAATATCTAGCCCTTGTGAGCTTTGCTCTTCTAATTCATCTACCATAACTATCTTCCCAAAGGTCGTGAAAATTGGTACGCGATCGAGATCGACTCACGATTCGTATCGGGCGCGGCCGATATTGCTTGAACGTTGCTGTAACTCTGGTGAACCCGCGTGTATCCAAGTTGCACGCTCAGATGCTGGCCGATCATTTGCTGCAGGAACGCGGAACCTGAAATCGAGTGGCCGTTTTGGCCTCCCAGTGCTTCGCTTCCTATAACGTTGTTCTGCGAATAGCCACCGGCCACTGACGCATTGAGCGACCTCGTAATCCGCTGACGCGCCGAAAGGGTTCCGCTATCGAGTTGCACAGCCCCGATCAGTCCTCCGCCGCTCGAAATAATATGTTCATAGCTGAGCGCCAAGGTGGTTGAGTGCGCCTGCCACCCGAGACTGGCCCCGCCGGCCGGATTCCACGACTTCAATTGCGGGAGTGGAGCGGGCTGTGTCGTGTCGGAATATTGCGGTCCGCCAAAAAGCGAAAAGGAAAACTTGGAAGACGTCGGAGCGAAGGTATAGAACGCGAGTGCCGCGTGGGTTTCAGTCTTGTTCTCGCCAACTGTCGGATACGCCAGCAGCCTTTCATACGCATAGGTGACGCCAAGGTATTGGCTTCTTGCTACCCGGTGCGAGTAAAACGCCAGACCGCCCTGTGAACTTGAGTCAAACAGTCCCGGCACCTGCGACTGGTCCGGATAGTGAAGGTTCGAGAACGTCCCGCTCGCGCCCACCATGTCGTTCAATTGAAATTGATAACTGATTCCTGCGCTCCCGGAATTGCTGAGCATATCCGCAACTGGCGCGATGATGGAGAAGTTCGGACCTTGCGCTCCGCCCGATACGATTCCTCCGGGAGCAAAGTCCGCCGGCTGATTGAATGCGTTCGACGTCTTCATGAAGCTGTCCCGGGCGTTGATTGTCACGTGCGGGCTGAGACGGTACTCGAATTCGACCGCGGCATTGTGATCGGCTTGGTTACGTTCACTTGTCTTCTGATAATAAGTGAAACCTGGTGCATAGGTCAGAAGTGCGTGCATCCGTGTGGTTGTCTCATCCAGCGCGATAAAGGGCCCAACCGAGTAGCTGATATCACTCACTGGATGCTCACTTACCCCGCCCAGAACGTTATCCGAGTAAGCGCTGGTGAATGACACTCCCGCTCGGAGGAAGTTCGACCGCTCTTGCGAGCCGAGCGCTATCGGATATGTCTGCCCGCTCACCGGTGGAGGTGTCATCATGCGATCGCCACTCGTGTCGGGATTGTAGGTTTCGGTCGCATTTGAACTGCTATCCGCTCCAACCGTCTGAGGAGTCTCCTGCGGGGCCTGCCCGTTGTCGCTTTGAGCCGCTGCGAATCCCGCAGACAGGGTTAGCAGCAGAACGAACATGTTCGCGTGAGCCAGCGCGCGACGATTTGATCGCAGCAATTTCATTTTCACGGAACCACAATCGTGTCGCCCGGCTGCAGCTTCACGTTCTGCCGGGGATTTGCGCCCTTGACCATCTCTTTGTAATTGAACGGCAACCGCGTCTGCGTACCGTCCGCGTTCTGCCGCAAAATGTAGATGGATTTCTTTTTGGCAAAATCCCGGAAGCCTCCGGCGATCGCAATCGCATCGAGCACTGTTGCCGCGCTCGTCAAGGGATACGAGCCAGGCTTTGCTACTTGTCCAAGAATGTTGAACTTTTGGCTGTTGATCTGCTGAACGATGACTGTGACGACCGGTTCAGAAACGTAGTTTTTCAGTTTTTCGGCGATGTCCTGCTCGAGCTTTAGAGGGGTGCGTCCAGCGGCTTGCACTTCACCAATCAACGGAAGGGAAATCTTGCCATCGGAGCGAACCGGCACAGAGCGCGTGATGTCCTGCTCTTTCCACACATTGACGAAAAGCACATCGCCCGCACCGATGATGAACGTGTCGTCGTGGCCCTTTGCTTCAGCAACATTCGACGGCTGAGCGTTCGAGGTTGGTGCTTCAGGATTCGTGGACGCCTGCGCCCAGAGCCCGATCGACCCGAGCATACACACCGAGAGTAAAAGAGGATGTCTCAGGCTGAGGATCAAGTCTTTCATGATGATCACTCCTTTCCGTTGGTCCGGGTCGCAATGCTCTGCACCAGTAGCTTGCCGGCTGGAAGCGGCGAACCGAACGTCTCGGAAGAAGTCATATGATACTGGTCAATCTTGTAGAGCAGCGTACGGTAACTGACTTGCAACAGTCGTGCTGCCGCTTTGCGGTTCCAACCGGTCTTGTGCAAGGCCGTGCCTATTGCATTTCGCTCAGCCTCGCATTTCACGTCCTGAATCAGCGTCTTCAACGATTTTGCACCGGACTGATTGGGCGCGCCGCCATTAATACTTACGGGACCGCTGCTAGCGTATACGCCGGCATCGTGTCGATCATCGGTGCCGGTGGCTCTTATCTGCAGGTCATTGAACGCCAGTTCTGCATCGCCGGCGACGAGATATCGCTTCACGAAGCTTTCGAGCTCTCTCAGGTTCCCGGGCCAGGCATATTGCTGACACGCTACCAGGACAGCCGGAGAAAATTCACGCGCCGGAAGTCCATATTGCTTAGCCAATTGGTGCATCGTGTGCCGCAGAAGGATCGTGATCTCGCTCTTACGTTGCCGCAAAGGTGGAACCTGAACGGTAAACGCACTGAGTCGATAATACAAATCCTCCCGAATCTTCCCCTCGGACAGGGCGCGCTCAATGCTCATGCTGGTCGATGCCAAAATACGAACGTCGAGAAATGCTCCTTTGTCGCTGGCCTCGTTCTGGAGAACCTTGTCCTGCAAAACCCGCAGTAGTCGGGCCTGCAAGCCAAGCGGCATCTCAGTAATCTCCTCGAGGAAAATCGTGCCCCTTTCGACACTCTCGAGTTTCGCGGAATTCGAGCGCCCGTTCTCCGGCGAGGTCGTGTGTTGGCTCCCGAACAGTTCAGCCTCGAGCAATTCGCCCGGCATATCCGCGCAATTCAACCTGCGGAATTTAAATCCCGAACGCACGGAGAGCTTGTGAACCAGTCTGGCGACCGTATCTCTGCCGCTCCCCGGCTCCCCCAGAATGAGTACGGGTACATCTGCTTCGGCGAGCAATTCTAGTTGTGCCCGAAGCCGTTGTGTGACCGGACTGGCACTGACGAAAAATGACTCTCGACCGACTTGCTCAATATCCTCGCTGGCAACTGCGCCCTCTCCGTTGTCAATTGGAGATAAATGACGAAAGATCGCGGACTCAAGTCTTGCTTCATCCAATGGGCGGACAAGAACCTCCTGAGCGCCCAGACGAGTAATTTCCTTCTTACGCTCTCCGTCCTCAGGACAGCAGATCACGATGACCGACAGCTCTGGCCTGAGTCGCCGTAGCCACCGGAGAATATGCAGGTAATCGCCGTCTCCCCGCGGTAAATCCAGGACCAGAATATCGGGCGTCATGCCGGACTGCAGGCGCTCAAGCGCGTCCCAGGCACTGGCCGCGACATCGATGTGCCAGGAATTCGGTTCCGCGATAGACCAAAACGGACGAAGCACCGCGGATTCCCGGCTGACGACCAGCAGACGTGCAGTTTCAGTTTGCGTTTTGTTTTCTGCCACGGCGGGTGGCTCCTTCAGGCGATTGCAGGGAGCAGAGTAACGATCTCAAGCAGGTTCGACTTCGTAGCCCTCGACACGGACTGCCAACGAGCGTTGGATAGCGTCTATTGAAATGACAAGGGTGTTGTTCCCATTGCGGGAGACCAGTATTCCTTCCATACCATCCAGCGCGCCACCGCGGATGCGCACTCGCTGACCAATTTTAAGGAATGGGTAAGGCGTCCACGGCGTTGTCCCCTCGACGACATGACGAACAGCGTCGAGTTGTTCGCTCGGAATAGAGGCCCCTTCACCATGGCTGCCAACGAGGCCGAGGACTCCACCGACGCGAAGGACGCGCAGGCGCTCCGATCGATTTGGGACGAACTTGGCGAAAACATAGCAACTGAATAAAGGTAGCTGTACGGCCTTCTTGCGGTCAGCCCAACGATGCACTTCTGTCACGATCGGAAGAAAAGTTTCAACGCCGCGCTCAGCCAAGCGCTGAACGACCAGTTTTTCATGCCGAGGGCGGGTTTGAAGCGCATACCACTCGGAATCCACAGCTCCGATTGGAGCTGCATCGAATGACTGCCAAAGTTGACCGTTTGTGGCCATAGCTTCGCCCTCTGAGTTACACCTTCTGGGTAACTCCAATGCATCAAACAGTTCGGGTGACTCGATCACACACCCATGCTAACGGGGGGAGACACTACGCAAACCCAAGGGGAGGGGCCAGATACCGGTTGAAGGGGGAAATTGTTAAAACCTATTTATTTTTTCTTCTGTACGACTGGGCGTCGAAAACTTCTCGGGAACCTGGGGGAGCGAACACATTATCAAGACAAGTCCGTCTTGATACAGTAGCAGATTAGTTTCTCACTCTGCAAGTGTCTGTGACTCCGACCACACTTAATTGTGATCGCAATGCTCCTCATCCCTGCGCAAAACTCTGCAACCTTTACCAAGGCGATCTCAACACTCGTTCTTGGTTCCTCCGCAAGGTTTCAGAAGCCATTGCAAAAGCAAAAGCTTCAAGAACTGCAGTGATTCTCACGCTTCGGGTGCTAAAAGAAGGATTCCAACGGTCCAACGGCAAAAGTTAATGCTCGCAACGTCAAAGTACAATGCGTTGCACACTGCTGCAAGAAGCAGACTTTCTTACTGCAGTATTACTCTGGTCGTTGTGAGTAGCATGTACTCGTACCAGAGTTGGCCATCTTGGAGAAGTTCGTCCCTAGGTCAAACCGCCTGACACTTAGCCAGATTGCCGCTTTTCCCGAGAATATTGTGGTGCAGGGACGCCTCAGCCAACTTAGCTATCTTGTTGATTGTATTGATTTAATTAAGGCGCGACAACACTGAGGCGGCGATCAAGCTCCCCAATTTTCCGCCGACCGAATATCGTCCGCAAAGTGAGTGTGAAGCGATTTGCAACCAGTGTTACTTGTGTGCAATTGCCTGCAATTGTGGTACTTGCACCACCTGCAAGCGATTGGGTACTATAGACGCCGCAGCGCTTCCTTCCCCTTTTAGACCGTACCACGCCGAGAATCTAGGGCCCCGTTTCGTTAAAGGCCAGGGCGTTCGTAGTCCACAGTTGAGCGTTCGCAGGAATTAATCCGATGATGCGTGTTTTGGTCGCCGACAGCTCAAGAATCCACACCCGTCTGCTTGCTGAATCCTTGACGCGGGGTGGCAATCTGGAAGTAATTTCTTTCGAATCCGATCTCGCAGGACTCGTGACAGCTGCATCCAGTAGAGACATTGATGTTCTGGTAATCAACTCGAAGCTAGACGACCAGCCCGGAAGGGGATGTGAAGTACTTTGTGAACTCCGTGGCGTGCGCCCGGATGCCAAGGCGATCATATTGCTGGAATCATCCCAGGATGAATGCGTCTTGCAAGCCTTCCGCGCCGGTGCAAGAGGAGTTTTTGACAAGAACGAATCTCCGGATCTGCTGAGCAAGTGCGTGAGGTGTGTCTCTGAAGGTCAGATCTGGGCAAACAGTCAGCAATTAGATGTTCTCGTCCGGGCATTGGCGAACTCTCCAGTGGTTCGGGCCACGAACGCAGCTGGCGTGAACCTGCTTTCTGAGCGCGAGCTGCAAGTGGTTCGTTGCTTGGCTGAGGGCATGAGCAATCGGGAGATCGCGCAGCGATTACACCTAAGTCAACACACCGTAAAGAATTACCTGTTTCGAGTCTTCGACAAATTGGGCGTTTCCAGCCGAGTCGAATTGCTTTCAATGACCCTGACCAGGTCTTCATTATCTGCGCCCACGTTGCACGAAGACAGGAATAACGGATATTCGCCGGAAGAATCCGATATGATTGAAGATTTGGCGCAGGCTGGCCTCCCAGCAGCACAACTCGCGCTAGCTCAAGTGCACTTGGCTCGAAGAAGCGCTCCCCAGGATCTGGTTGACGCGTACATGTGGTATCTCGTTGCGATTGATCGCGCTGGCCAAGCACGAGATTTCATAACCAACATGATGAGCTCATCGCAACTCGAGGAAGCCAAGAGAAAAGCTGCCGCTTGGTCACCCACATGGAAGCAGCTTGCGGACTTTTCTGAAACGCCCTCAGCAGAACGCAGGCGCCCTCGTATCCGGTCGAACAAGTCTGCCTCCTGAACGACGGCTCGTTGCTTTCTCCAAAGATCACGATCCGTACAAACCGCAATCGGGAGTTTGAGCTTTTTCGCGTCCCCGTGCACCCACTCCTTCCGAAACTGTATGTACTTTCGGTTGCACTGGAAGCCGAAACGCACGATATACTTTTCTGTCGCTCCGAGAACTTAAGAAAGGAACGCCGTCAGCGACTCACGAAGTCTTAGGCTGTGAGAAGAAAAGCTCAAACAGCTAGAGCGCTTACCAACACATTTCAGTAAGACGTCCAACGTGATCTGCACGGCCTTAGGCATTGCAGAGCGCAAACTCCATAGGCTGAAGTCAGCAGCAAAAAGGACATCGTCCAAGCGGTCATGTCCTTCCGCGGGTGGTTCTCCGCGTATGAATCTGTAAGGCCCTTCACAGTAACTTAGGGTTGGATTCCCAGTGGCGTTCGGGCCACTCGCGGTATGTACGAACGATACCTACCGCAGAAATCCGAACGATAACAAACTAAATGCGATGAGCCGTCCCCCGAGTTCAACGCAGCATGGAATCTCGGTCACGGCTCGCTCGCCCATATGCCAAAGACCGTGGCTTCAAAGACTTGCTCGCGATCCGTACTGAAAATAACGGCTGCCCTGCTTCTTCTGGCCGGACTCACGTTCCTCGCCGGTTGCCAGGGTGTGAGTGCCGGCGGTTCCGGCTCTCCTGGCCAGCCGTCAGGCACGCTTTCGTTGAGCGCGATGAACCTCAACTTTGGCAGCATCACCACTGGTGCCAGCAAGACTCTCACGGTCACTGCCACAAATTCAGGGACCGCGACGGTCAACGTTAGTGGTGTCGCGTTTTCAACCAAATATTTCTCGCTGACAGCGCCCACCCTCCCGGTCTCCCTCGCCGCCGGGCAGAGTACAACCGTGAGCATTCAGTTCACGCCGAACGCAGCCAGTACTTTCAACGCCACAGCCACCATTGCCAGCGATGCTTCGAATGCATCGGTGAATCTCTCTCTTACAGGAAGCGGCGCGCCAGTGGCGCCCGGCCAGCTAACGTTAACTCCACCGGCCGAGGACTTCGGCAGCGTGGTCGATGGAAGCCAGCAGTCGCAAACAGTCGTACTGACCAATGTCGGTGGAACTAGCGTCGACATCTCGCAGGCTTCGATCACTGGAGCCGGATTTGAGCTGAGTGGCATCACGGCACCGTTAACGGTGAAGGCATCGCAGAGCGCGACATTTACCGTTACCTTCGCTCCACTGGCCGCCGGAACCACCAGCGGCACCGTGACGATCAACTCAAATGCGTCGAACCCAAGTCTGAGCATGTCATTGTCCGGGACGGGTTTGGCGGCAGGCGCGTTGGCTTCGAGTCCGTCGAGCCTGAATTTCGGAAGTGTGACCGTTGGCAGTAACCAATCTTTGTCAGCGAGCCTTTCAAACACTGGAGGAACGAGCATCACGGTCTCTCAAGTGGCAGTCAGTGGGACCGGATTTACGGTAAGTGGAATTAGCACTCCCCTGACGATTGCAGCGGGAGACACTGCAGCTTTCACCGTCAAGTTCGCCCCAACCACATCAGGAAGTGCAACGGGAAATGTCACGATCACTTCGACGGCAAGCAATCCAACGCTGACGGTTCCGCTGTCAGGAGCAGGCACGACAGCCGTCGGCCAGCTTGGCGTCGCTCCCGCCACTCTTGACATCGGCAGCGTCGTGGTTGGCAGCAGTGGAACGGCTTCGGGCACGCTGAGCGCTACCGGCGCGAATGTTACGGTTACCGGGGCGTCCACGAACAACGCGGCTTTCACAGTCGGGGGAATATCGCTACCGGTCACCATTCCGGCAGGTCAGAGCGTTCCATATACGGTCACGTTCACCCCCACGACCACAGGTGCAGCGAGCGCTACTCTCACCTTCACCAGCAACGCTCAACCCTCTACCGCGACGCAAAACCTGACAGGAAACGGAACGGCAGGTATGACGCACAGCGTGGCTTTGTCATGGAACGCAAGCTCTTCTTCGGGAATCGCGGGATACAACGTCTATCGGGCGGTTTACAACAAGGCCTGTGGCACGTACTCGAAAATCAATAGTGCGCTGGACGCGAACACAGTTTATACCGATTCGACAGTGCTCAACGGCGGATCGTACTGCTACGCGGCTACTGCAGTGGACACAAGCAACCAGGAAAGCGGGTATTCCAATATCGTTTCGAACATTCAGATTCCGGCACAATAGTTCGGAAGGTGGCAGTTTCATTCAGAGATTTGCAGCTTGGATTGTAGCTAGAGCTTCAGAACAGGCGGGTCTTGTCTTCAGGTTTACGTGTACAGCTTGATAGGTTGCACGACTCGCGTGATGGCGCCGTTGGGGCTGGGTTGGTCCGGTTTCAGGCCGCACCGCAGTGAAGCAAACAATCCAAGCAATTGCCCCAGGATCACATCCAGTACTGGCCGGCAATTGTCGGGAAAGTTCTCGGGCAATCCGAGAGACAAGCAATCATCCACCAAGTCCCTGAAATCGCTGCAATCAGCGGCAGCGATCGCCAGCCTCACACGACCCAGCCTCTTTTTGTTGATCTCCCGGAGCAAGTCGACTTCATACCCACGTCGGCATGGTTCACTCGAAAGGAATGCAACGAATAGGCATTGTCCGTCAACGCTTGACATCGGGCCGTGACGCAAACCTAGCGGCGTCTCCGCCAAGGTTGTGACTCTGCCAGCGCTTAGTTCCACCACCTTCAGCGCGCATTCGTCCGCCACGCCTCTTTGCGCATTTGCTCCGACGAAACACGCCCTCGTGCATCCCAGGGTCGTGAGCTGCGCAGCCACCTGCGCTGCTGCGGGCAGAAAATTCTTTCCGCTCGCGGCGATTTGCGCCACTACGCTCTCAAACTGACCGAGAGTCTCCAGGTGAGCAACGCACTGCCCCGCCAGCAACATATTGGTGAACGAACTGGTCATAGCCAGCCCACGATCGTTCACCGCGTCATTGAGAACGAGAGCCGTTGCGCGTTCCGAATGCTTTGCGCAGAGCTGAGCCATCTGCCCTTGCGCATTGCAGGTAATTACCAGATGGTAGATGTCGCGACGATGTTCCAATGCCCGCTGAAGCACTGCAACTCCTTCCGGGCTCTGTCCGGATCGCGAGAAGGAAATCCAAAGATACTCCCGGCCCGCACTGTGGAAATGATCCAGGTCGGTCAGCAGAGTTGTGCTGGGAACAGCCCAGGCATCGCAGTTCCAGCGGTCGCGAAGAAGGGGGGCCAAGGCACGACCGCTGTAGTCAGAAGTGCCGGCTCCAACGAGGTACACGGTGGGGGAGGCTTTACCAGGGCGGCCGATTCCCGCGCGCTCCAGAGCATCATGCAGTTGCTGCCGTTGCATGGCACAGATCTGGTAGGTCTGGATCCAGGTGTCGGGCTGTTGCCAGATTTCTCGCGGCGTGTGTTCGAGTCCGCGCTCCACGCGTTCTCGTTCCGGCAAATCAAGCAACGACTGCAATGGGTCTGCCACGAAATTCCTCCCAACGGAGACACAGTAGTCTATTACATGGGTAGCTGGGTTGAAAAGGTTTCGAAAGGAAAAGAAATATATTTCGCAATGAATCGTTAGTGACCCACGGCATTGATGATCAAATCGTCTGAGCGGGTCTTCAGCGACCATTGACGCATGCAAACCGTTAGACAATTAACGCAACTAAACTGGATATGCTTTTTTCCAAGGAGAAACAAATGAACCAGGGTTCGCAGTGGCTTAGATTTCTGCTTCTGGCAGGAATAGTCACCGGTTCGCTGGCGGGTCTTGCCTGTGAACATCATCCCTATCGCGTGTACGACCCCTACTATACGGACTACCACGCCTGGAACGCCGACGAGGACGTCCATTATCGCCAATGGGCCAACGAAAACCACCGCGACTGGCATCGCGATTTCCGTAAACTGCCGCCTAATGAACAGAAGGAGTACTGGACCTGGCGCCACAATCATGGCGACCACGACCATGATCACGACCATCACTAGGGGGAAGGCCGAAGTCAGATCGATGCAGTTCGAACAGGCTCTCAATTCGCTAGAGCGTTGAGAGCCTGATCTGTAGTGATCAGCCGTGCTCCCAACCGTTTCCATTCCTCGGTACTTGAATCGCCGTCGTCCCGTTTCAGCGTCTCAATCGCATCCTTCACTACAGCCACTCTACGTCCCCGCTCCAGCAGTCCTTTGACGGCGCAGTTCACGCAAAGCTCCGTGACCACCCCGAAGACGACGAACTCCGGCTGGCCGCCAATACGCCGCAGTAATTCGTCCACGTGGCGCGTCTGGAAGACGTCAAGCGTCTGCTTTTCCAGAAGAATCTGTTGATACTCCGAGAAGTCCTCTGGCAATTTCGCAGCTTCGGTGTTTTCCACGCGAGCGACTTTGCTGGTTATGGCTTCGGGCACTAACTCTGAGCCGGCATCACCTTTCATGCAATGCGGCGGGAATGTGTCGAACTCGGGATCGTTTGGCGGATGAAAGTCCCCACTGGAAACCAGCAGGACCTTGCCTTTCCGCGCCGCATCGGTAAGCCGACGGATATTGGGCAGCAACTTCTCTGCTCCAGGAACGTAGAGTCGTCCTCCGGGCAATACGAAATCGCGTTGCACATCCACTTCCCAAAAAATGAACTTTCGCGAAACCATGTGACCTGTAGCCCCCAACGCAGCGGGTGAAATACTTTCCTAACGTAGCACTGTGCCTTGCCGTCCGTCGGGCGAGCAAACAGCCCGTCCACCCTCTTCAAGGTCACCGGCTTCAGGTTACAACAGATTGCTGTCTGACTAGATGTGTAGACTACTCAAGAAATCAGATGCCCAAGCCTCGCGTCACATACGATACGGTTCGGCGTCTTGCCCTCACGTTGCCTGGAGTCGAGGAGGGATCGTCTTACGGCACGGCTGCACTGAAAATCAAAGGCAAGCTTTTGCTTCGCCTTCATGATGATGGTGACAAGATCGTGCTCAGAATGCCGTTCGAGCGACGAGAAGAACTCATGAGCGGCGACCCGAAGACCTATTTCATTACGGAGCACTACCGCGAATATCCGTGGGTTCTCGTCAGCTTGAAGGAAATTCATCCCGATGCCCTGCCTGACCTATTGCAGCTAGCCTTTCGCGCCGCTTCACCCACAAAGAAGCGTCGCGTATGATTTCTGGGCCATTCACTCAGGGGCCTGATTCGATGAGCCACGACGCAGCAACGGGATCTGCAGCTTCCACCAAACTCCTAATCCGCAATGTTGGACTTCTTCTCAGTGGCGATCTCGACCAACCGATTCTCGATGCCGACACTGTTATTGCGGTCAATGGAGTGATTCAGGCTATCGGCCGCGAGAAGGATTTCGACGCGGCAGGCGCAACCACCACCATCGATGCTAAGGGCACAGCTCTCGCGCCCGGCTTGATCGACAGCCACGTGCATCCAGTCTGCGGAGACTGGACGCCACGCCAGAACCAGCTGGGATGGATCGACAGTTGTCTGCACGGCGGAGTGACGACCATGGTTTCCGCTGGCGAGGTGCACACACCCGGCCGACCGAAAGATATCGTCGGCCTTAAGGCGATGGCCATCTTCGCGCAGCGCGCGTTCCAGGCATTCCGTCCGGGCGGTGTAAAGATTCATGCCGGAGCTCCAGTCATTGAGCAAGGCATGGTCGAGGATGACTTTAGGGAACTAGCAGCGGCAGGCGTGAAATTCCTTGGCGAAGTCGGCTTAGGCAGTGTAAAAGACGGCACGACAGGAAGGCGCATGGTGGCATGGGCCCGCAAGTACGGCATCCAGAGCACGATCCACACGGGGGGCCCTTCGATTCCCGGCTCAAGCCTGATCGATAAAGACATGGTGCTCGAAACAGATGCTGATGTGATCGGACACGTCAACGGCGGCCACACCGCTCTTCCCGACGACCAGATATTGGAGTTGTGCGAGCGATCTCCACGAGCACTCGAAATTGTTCACAACGGCAACGAGCGAGCAGGACTACTCGCGCTGCGCACGGCACGGGAATTGAAACAATTGCATCGGGTCATTCTGGGCACTGACTCTCCAGCAGGGTCGGGCGTGCAACCCCTCGGGATTCTGAGGATGATCTCAATGTTGTCTTCCCTCGGGGAGCTTCCAGCAGAGCAGGCGATCTGCCTCGCAACCGGTAATACCGCCAACATGCGCGCCCTAAACTGCGGATTGATTGCCCCGGGACGAGAAGCCAGCTTCGTCTTTATCGACACCGCCCAGCAGTCCTCCGGAAAGAACCTGCTTGACAGCATTCAAAAAGGAGACCTGCCAGGAGTGGGAATGGTCATCACTGATGGCGCGGTAAGCATTCAGCGCAGCCGCAATACTCCCCCCGCAACCCGAGTCCCGGAGGTGGTGCGTGCGTAAGGTTCTAATGATCTCAGCAATGTGCCTCGCAATCTCTGCACTATCGCCCGCTCAAACCTCCATTCCTGACTGGTGCCGCGCTCTTCCCCGCCCCGAATACAAATCGCTGGAGCGTGTGCAAGTCAGCGATCTGTGGTTTGAGGTATACAAACCGGCGCCGGGCGTCTTCGCGATTTACGAACCGCATCAATCGGAAGAGACGATCGGATATCTCATCACAGGCGAGAAACGTGCACTTCTCTTCGACACGGGAATGGGCATCAGCGACATAAAGAAGACTACCGCTGAGCTGACCAAATTGCCCATTGTGGTTCTGAACTCCCATACACACGACGATCACGTTGGCGGGAATTGGGAGTTCGACACCATCTATGGCATGGACACCGATTTCACCCGCCAGAACGCTCGCGGATCAAGGGAAGATGCTCAGGCTGAAATCGCTTCGGGTGAGATTTGCGGTTCGCTGCCGCAGGAGTTTGACCCAAAGTCGTATCAGACCCGGCCCTGGAAGATCACGCGCTACATTCATGACGGCGAGCGCATCGACCTCGGCGGTCGAAAGATCGAAGTCATCTCTACGCCCGGCCACACGCCGGACGCGATCTCGTTACTTGATCGCGCTAACAAACTTCTTTTCACGGGAGACACCTACTATCCAGCGCCAATCTGGTTATTTCGGCCTGAGACGGATCTCGACGCCTATTCTCGGTCGATCCGCCGCCTCGCGAGCCTGGCTCCTCAACTCAAGCTTGTTTTAGGGGCACACAACGTGCCGGTCGCACAGCCTAAGGTGCTTTCAGAACTCGTGACGGCGTTCGATGCCGTCCGCGCTGGCAAGGTATCACCTATTCCAGACTCCGCGGGCCGGGTGCGCTATAAAGTCGGAAACATCGTCTTTCTAATGCGCACTCCGGGTGACTAAGTCTGAACGATACAAACGTTCTGCACTATTCACGTTGCGGATCAGCTCTAGGTCAATCGTTTCTACTCCGGTTGCAGCTGCTCTTGAGTGTATCTAAATATTTTGGTACATTGGTACACATGACTGAAGACCCAAGACTTGAAATTGAGCGAGTACAAACTGGAGTGCGCATGGAGAAGCGCATCCTGAAGGTATTGAAAGCATTTGCGGAATATCACGATATGACTCTCGGTGACGTCTTGGAGGGCATTGTCCTGCACGCTTTCGACGGCAAGACCCCTTTTAGTCCGGCATCACTGGAAAAGATCCGCGACTTGAAAAACTTTTACGATCTCGATCTAGATTCCACGGCGAGCCACCGGTTGAAGGAGATCAAAGCCAATTCGCAGCGCAAGCGGCGGAAGGAGTAGATAAGCATGAGCTCGAAATGCGGATTGACTGTCCTGCGGTTCTCTCTTGCGATCGTTATCCTGATTGAGTCGGTGAAGTTCGTGCTTCCGGGGGCTGCCCATGCCTTCGCGGGTACGCATTTGCCGGGTTTCGTGCGGCTGCTACTCGGATTCGGCGAGATTGCCGGATGCATTCTCCTTTTGATCCCGGCAACTGTGATCCGTGGTGCGTGGCTCCTCCTCGCAATCTTCATGATGGCGATCCTTCTGCATCTTCTGCACGGACTATATGGAATCGGCAACCTGATTATCTACGCGGCGGCCGCGTTCGCGATCGCAGTCGGAAAGTAAGAACTTCAAGGAATGCCCGAACACAGTTGTCGTGCTGTGCGGAATGTGGCGGTAAACGAGGTAAATCGCCACACGGAGTCGAAGCACTGCCACCCTTTCCCCGGTAGACTCTGATTTTTGATACTCTGTCCGCTGCCTTTCACGCGACACGCGCGTCCAATACCCATGCCACGACAACTCCTGATTGCCGTTCTGCTCACTGTTAACTTCGTACAAGCTCAAAGCATTCACAGCGGTGAAGACCTTCTTCGCGCGATGCACGACCGCTACTCCTCCACCTGGTACAAAACCGTCACCTTTGTACAGAAAAGCACAAGCTACAAGCCGGACGGCACCAGTTCAGCGGAGACATGGTACGAAGCCGCTTCAGTGCCGGGCAAATTGCGGATTGATGTCGGCCCAGCGAGTGATGGTAAAGGATATGTGTTCGACGACGGGGACTTGACTATCATCAAGGACAACAAAGTCGCCTCCACCCAGAAAGACGTAAACATCCTCCTCGTGCTCGGATTCGATGTCTACCGGCAGGATCCCGCAACGACGATTCAAGTGGTTAAGGCCGAAGGATACGACCTGTCCAAAATCCATGAAGACATCTGGGAAGGAAAACCCGCCTACGTTGTTGGTGCGGACAAGGGGGATCTGAAGTCGAAGCAATTCTGGATTGCAAAAGAAACATTGTTATTTCTGCGGGTGATTGAGCCCTCACGAGGCGACGCAGCCAAGATGGACGACATCCGGTTCATTCACTATGAACCCTTGGCCGGCGCATGGATTGCAGCCGGGGTAGAGGTGTACTCGGAAGGAAGAAAAGTTTTTTCCGAGGACTATTCCGACATTCAGGCGAATGTGAAGCTCGATCCCGGAACCTTTGACCCAGAGAAATTTGCGACGACGCACTGGGAGAAGTAGACGAAAGAAAGCCTTCCGGATTTCAAGGGGCTCTGGTATCAAATGAATTCCGCTCTCAGAACAGCGAAAGTTGCTGTTCTTTCTTTTTTGCGCGAGTCTTCGCTGCACGAGCCCGCGATGAAACGCTCCTTCCTCCTAACGACTCTGATATGGCCTTCTCGTGCGCTATCGCGTTCTGAAAATCGGCACGCGGATCGTTGCGCTGCTCTTGCTTGCTGATGTGGCCCAGTCGTCGCCGAAGCGGCGCAGGTCACGGTACGCAGTCAGCCGGAGTGGCGCAGCAAGTTCTTCCACCTCGCCATGCGGCGTGGACGGAAGATCGCCAAGGTAGCCATGGCGCGGAAGTTGGCCCGTGCATCTGTACTGGATGTGGCGTCAGGGTTGCGACTACGGCCAGACGCAGAAGCTCGGTTCGCACGCGGGAGAGCCCGGAAATCCCGATGGTGTGCAGTCAAACACCGACGTAATGATTGGGATCCCGCTCCCAGTAAGTGAGGGAGTTCGAAGAAACGAATCTTGATCGCAATACGGGATCGAAGAGATGGCTGGGTCGGACCGAGTTCCTGACCCGAACGATTCCAAGCGAGGCCAGGTTGGAAACACTCAAACAACTGAGAGAGCGAAATGGCGCTCTTCTATGAGTGCATGCAGAAGTGTTCTCAAAACATGCTTGACACCGCCAACATTGTTAGAGACGGATGTTACGCCAACTGACCACACTCCTTGAACTACAATCATCCGCATCTCTCAGGGTCGTGACTATTCTTGTCCGCGAACCTTGCGTCCCGTGCCGCGCACCTGATCAGCGTTGGCAGGCAGCGGAGCCGGTGTCCGAGACGTCGCCCTGGGGGGCATCCAACACCTCTCGCACCTTTCTGGCGAGTTCTTTCGTAGTGAAGGGTTTCTGGAGAAACGCGGTGTTCGGTATCAGCCCGAGGCTGTGGACGATTGGGTTATCGGTGTAGCCCGAGATGTAAAGCACTTTGATTCCGGCCCTTCGTTGCAGCAGGCTCTTGGCGAGCGAGGTCCCTTGGATCTTCGGTAACACGACATCGGTCACGAGCAAGGCGATCGTGCCATCATAACCCTCGGCCACCTCAAGAGCCTGTTCGCCATCTTCAGCTTCCAGCACGAGGTAGCCGCATCTCTCGAGGAACTCGCGCGCCAATGACCGCAATGGAGCGATATCCTCAACGAGCAGGATGGTCTCGGATCCACCTCTAATTTCTCGCACCTTGGTCTCCTGCTCGGCAGAGTTCGGCTCTTCGTCTGCTGTCGGCAGGCACACGAAAAAAGTCGACCCTTGGCGTGGCTCACTCTCGGCCCACACCTGACCGCCGCTCTGCTGCACAATGCCATACACCGTTGCCAGACCTAAGCCCGTTCCTGTCTCCGGTCCTTTCGTTGTGAAGAAGGGCTCGAAAACGTGCGACAAGGTTTCCCGATCCATACCGATACCGGTGTCGCTCACCGCCAGTCGTACGTAGCGGCCCGCCTTCATCGGCAAATGCTGCCCGGCCTGCACCTCATCGACTTCCACATTGGTCGTTTCTATGGTGATCTGGCCTCCCTCAGGCATAGCGTCCCGGGCATTGATGCAAAAGTTGAGGAGGACCTGTTCCATCTGGCTGGGATCGGCTTTAATCGGACGCAAATCGGGGCTGAGTACAGTTTCTATCTGAATGTCTTCGCCGATCAGACGGCGCAACATCTTGTCGAGGTCCTGCACGACAAGGTTGAAGTTGAGGACTCTCGGCTGCAGCACTTGCTTGCGACTGAAGGCCAGGAGCTGGCGGGTGAGCGCAGCCGCGCGTTGGCTCGCGTGAAGGACTTCTTGAAGGCGACCTCGCGTCTCTTCCTCGATTTCAACGTCGCTCAGCAGAATCTCACTATGGCCGCTGATGATGCCGAGAACATTGTTGAAATCGTGGGCAATGCCTCCGGCGAGGCGACCAACCGCTTCCATTTTCTGGGCTTGGCGCAATTGCTGCTCGGTCTTTCTGCGCTCCGTTTCATCGATGAGAAAACCGTGAATCTCAACCAGCTTACGGCTATCGCTGAAAATTCCAATCGAGGTTTCGGTGACGTACAACGGAAGACCATCCTTGCGGCGCAGCTCTCGTTCGTGGTGGTCTATATGGCCCCGCTGCTGCAGTTGCTGCAGGAAGTTCTGTCGAGATGCGGGATTGGGATATAAGGTGACAACATTTGTTCGCTGGGCCTCTTCTTCGGAGTCAAACCCGAACATGCGCAGGAATGCCGGATTACAAGCCAGCAACGCTCCCTCAGGAGTGGCGATGTAGTTCCCCGCCAAATTCAGGTCGAAGAAAGCGCGGTATTCTTCCTCGCTAAGGCGTAAAGCCTCCTCGGCCTGCTTGCGCTCGGTGATGTCGGTGCAGGTTCCTACCCATTCTCGAACTTCGCCTCCGGCTGCGCGGACGGGGACTCCTCGCACGGTCATGTGCCGATACACGCCATCATGCCGCCGCAGGCGATATTCGCCCTTATACGGAGTACGGTTCAGGACTGCACTTTTCCAGGCGGTGGCCACAGCATCGCGGTCTTCCGGATGAATCGCCTCGATCCATCCCTGGCCCCGGATGTCTTTTTGGGTCATTCCGCTAAAGGAAGCCCACAACAGCTGGTCGGAAACGACTTCGCCCTGCGCGTTCGTGGTCCAGATGATCTGTGTCGTGGCCAGCGCCAGCGAGCGATACCGCACCTCGCCTTCTCTTGCGGCTTCGTTGGCCTGATACTCCGAATAAATCGTGGCCAGCAGGCGAAGGGCGAAGATGCCCATCGAAGCGCCCACCGTCACCCAAGCCAAGCGCGGCGCCGACTTCGCGATCCAGATCGCAAACGCGGCTACCACCAGCGGTAAGACAGCAGGGATTAAATGGAGCGACAAGGCTTCGTGAAACTTCGGTGCTTTTCTTGGGGCGCTGACGGTCAGGTCTTGCCACCGGGAGAACAACCACGCCCCTGCCAGGAATGGTACGGAACCTTCCAATTCGATCCACACCGAGGGTGGAGTGAAGCGCAGGAACACGTAGTGCGTAAGCGCCGAGCCAGTCGTGTAAATGAGGAGATAAATCGCCATGGCGCGGAACGCAGAGCGCTCGCGATCGGAATTCGCAACCAAGCTCCGAAACCAGAAGCCTCCAGTCACGCTAGTGTTGCGCGTGATTAACACGCCGGCGAAAGCGGCGTAGAGGGAGTGAACGTAGGCGAGCGATGCACCTTTGCTGGGGATGTATATAAAAGCGATAAAGAGAACTACGGTGACGATCAGGATCTGAATGTAGTCGAGAACCAGGGGCCAGCGCGTGGTCTTGAGCGGACCTGAACGCTCGTTGAGCAGCAGCACCACTCCAAAGGGAGCCATATGCAGCAAGAAGAGGTAGTCGCTGGCCCCGAATCCATCTATGTGTTCGAAGTGACGAAGGAGCAGCGCGATGAGCAGGATCGCAAACCCGGCACTAGAAAAAGCCCAGAAAGTGCGGGTGAAGTCGCGCGACCGGACAGCGGCGCGGGCGGCAAGGACGCAGGCCAGCAAGACGGAGAACGATTGCAGGACCTGTGATCCAAGGGATTCGCCGAGTGAGGCTTTGGTACTAGCGAGGACCAGCAGATGCAGCCCGAGAACTGCCACGATGCCGACCACGACACCAGACGCCGAGGCCGATGTGCCGCTTCTGAAGGACACGCGACACCCCTTCATTGGAGCGCAGGATTACAGAACGCATGCCCGCACGAGCGCGCTGCATTTCGACGCAATAGATCAGTTTAAAGGCCAGAGGTCCGTTCCGGGGAACCGCATCGGATCGCTGCGAGGATATTGCCATGCGGAGTGCAGCGGGCGCAATAGCGCGAGCCAGCAAAACAAACCTTCTTCATGGGGAAGAGCAGCCGTTTCCTTCTTGCTCGCGCTACGCGGATTGAAAGTCAAAAAAGATAGGGATTACCAGGGCCAGGAACCAAGACCAGCAAGTAGGACTAACAGAAGTGGCATTGGGCTCTTTCACCTTTCTGGGGGATCGACTTAGAACAAAGGAGCAAAATGTCACCGCGGGGTTGAAAGAATGCAGCGCAAGCCAACAAACGCGACGCCAACTGCTCATAAGTAAATCTGCACCGGATTAACTCCGTGGTCTACTTCCGTTAGTGGCTGCCCCTTCGTGCAAGACAGCCCGGTCACGCCTGGATCGTTGACGCTTAGGTATGCGAGCAGCCAAGCCGACCTCCGGCACCTCCACTCCGGGTACGAATTGCATTGCTAAACAGTCCCTTGTTCCGCCGCCGCGGCCAATTTCCTGCCGCGATCGAGGATGTCCGCCAAGAATTTGCAATTCTTCAAGAGGATTCCGAGTAAGCACGTTTTGCGAGCCTCAGCGGTCAAGATGGAAGCAACGCGATTGCGCAGGCACTTTGATGAGGTGCTCCAAGCTATGGGCGTTGCGTATGCCGGAGAACATTTTCTCCCCTCGTTCCACATGGCGCAGAGATCTATTGCCTGTCCGGGGATCGACGACTAGCACATACTTCAGAAAGTCCCGCCGATGGTGAGGAGTACATCATCTGAATCGGATAGGCTGAGTTCCGAATCCGTCTCTTTGCTTGCTAATCGTCGGCAGTTTTCCTCAGGGACTCTGGGGCTCGGTGCCGGCGTGTTCATTGCATTTCTGTTAGTTGTGCTTGGGCCCTAAGGCTACTTGGGTTCGCTGGCGTCTGAACGTAGAAGGAAGCGCAGGGCGCAGATTACTGGGTTCCGAGACGGTGAGTAGCGGCTGATTTTACTCAATACGGAGGTTATGAGCGTCATCGAGATGTTTCGCCTACTTACTCGCCTTCAGTCGCTTCTCGCAAGCGTTCACACGACCACTGACCAGCTCGGGGATTCATGCAAGCTTTTCTGGATAAGGGACGCATGGAAGCGCTTCTCAAAGACATGCCGGTGCAGATTATCGCAAACGACGACTGCGGACTGATTGGCGCGGCACGATACACACTCGTGCAGAAAGCATTCGGCGGCGGCAGCCGGGCGGCTGACTAGCGTGAGCAATCAGCTAAAACCAGCATTGCCTTGAAGTACTCTCGATTTTCGATTTATTCCAATCGACCTGAAATTGCCCGGATTTCACAGCTGACATGGTTCCGCGCTACTATTACTTGCTTTGCGTCGAACACCGTCGCCTAAATCCACGCGTATTGCTCGCTCACAAAACATAAGACTTCTGACTGTTGGGCAAACTGCACGAATTCTAGGAATCAGTTCCTCTACCTTACGTTTGTGGGAAAATGTGGGACTCGTAACGCCCGCCCGTAGTGCAGGCAGCTATCGCCTATACGCTCCCGAGTTGCTCGATGTTCTAAAACGGATTAAGTACCTGCGTGATGTTAAGAAGTTAAATGTCCCTGGAATAAAGAATGCCCTCGGAACAGATCGATACGCCAATCGAGCAAAACAAATGGGCAGTCCCACTCCTGATCTCGGGAGCAAGCTACGACGGCTGCGTAAGAAGGAGCGTCTAACGATAACCGAAGCGTCTCACAAGGCGCACATTTCCGCCAGTTTTCTGAGTGCAATAGAGCTCTCTCGCGCTAATCCGTCGGTTGCAACAATTTACCGGCTGGCCGCGGCGTACGGCACTACGGTGCTGGAACTGTATGACCTGCCCGCGCAGTCCAATCGTGTGATTCGCCCTCGCAGCCGCAAAAGCCTGGAGACAAAATCAGGCGTACGCATGGAGTTGCTTTCTATGGGCACCAAGATGCTCGAATCTATGTTGATTCGAGTTCCGCCCGGAACAGGAAGCGACGGCAGCTATAAGCACCAAGGGGAAGACTTTCTTTATATGCTCGAAGGTGTGCTAGAGGTCTGGCTTGACGAGGTCGAATGTCATCTGCTTGAACAAGGCGATAGCTTCTGGTTCGAGAGCAACCGTGGCCACCGCTGGTTCAACCCAACGAATAAGGAAGCAGCAGTGTTGTGGGTCAATACTCCGCCGACATTCTGAATTTAGAGTCTCTCCAATTTTCAGCTGCTAGTGAAAAGAGCCATTGTCATATTCATTTCTTGTCGGGCATGTTCCTCTAGATCGACAGCAACTCTTGCACCGCTCGATAACCTTGGTCGATTGCCTGATCCGTGTAAGCGGCTGCAGCCGCATCCGAATTTGCAATCGTAATTCGTCCGAAGCGGTGACGAGCAATGTCGCAGGGCCGCTTGCCCTCGGGCCAATCCGGATCCCACAGGGGGTTGTACTCGTAGGCGTATCCGTGGGGCCAACGGTTCACCATAATCGCCTCTATGTCTCGGGCAACATCGAAACCGGCGGAGCCTAACACGCGGGCAAATTGGTCGCGGATGTTTCTCTCAAAAGTTTCGAACGGAGTGGCCAACAACTCGTAGTGCCCCGCACGCTGCTGCTCTCTCGCGGAAAGTCCTGGCTGGCACGGTGTGCGCAGCATGTGTACCAGAATCGCATCGTCAGGAGACTGCGCCGGTTTGTAATCACCCATCGCTGGCCCCTGATCCAGATTCATCGAGGTGTGATACATACCTGGACAGGAAATACCACGCAGGCCAAGCTTCTGAAAGACTGCCCAGTTTCGCAAACCTACAACTGTGTACACCAATGGAACTTTGACTCCGTAGTGCAACGCTTCCTTCTGTTCGGCGGGCAAATCTGGACAAAGGTAAGGTATGACCATATTCCAGCAAGCCAGTACTACCCCTTTGCCACGAACGCTGAAGGCTTTCTCCTCGCGTCCGTACACGACATCGACTTGCTTGGCGGAGGTAGCGTCTCCCACATGCCGCACGAGCACACCAGTGCTGTTCAAACGTACCCGGATCGGTGAGTCTGTATGGTCTAGTCGGCTGTAATCCACCTTAGCGGTGACAATATCTTCGGCCATATTTCCTGGAGCGGCCCCACGCACTAGCGATCGCACTAACATACGCGCGATCGAGGCATTCCCGTCTGGAAAGTGGAAGTGGTATTCCTCCTGCGGAGTGACTTCTCCTAAAGCCGTGAAGCTCAGGCCCTTCGAAGGCACGCGATCGAGTCCCATGCCTTGAAAACCAGGAAAGTGGATCGCCCAGCAATCCAGCGCTGGAACGGCATCGATTCCGATCCCATACAACCCATGTGTACGACTTTGATAGAACGGGATCACGTCAGGGTGGGCCTTAACAAGATTCAGCAGGAAATCCTTGTAGCTCATCTTGGATAGACGTGCTTTCTTCTCGTCTTGAGCGACGCCTTCCATGTAGTCGACTTTCGCTTCCTGAATACGGACAATATCCTGCTGCGCTTGTGACGATAGCGGAGTGCGCGCAAGAAACTCCGTCCATTTCCCCGAAGCTCCCTGCCTTCCGTAGAAACCGCCGGGCGCGTTCGTAACCAATCGCTCGGTTCCGAAGGTCTCCTTGTCGAAGAAATATCCAGATCCAAGACCGCCGAATGCAGAATTTCCCGAATACTTCTTTTGCAGAGCTGGCGGATCGATTCCCAGATCGGTGAGCAGTCCACGCGATTCTTTGCTGTAAGGAAAAGGCGACTCGATCGAGACCGTTCCTCCATTGGTCAGCTGCATCCGGCCGCCCAAGTGAAACTCGTTTCGCTTGGCGTGGCCGCCGAAATCATCATGATTGTCGAGGATGAGAATGCGCGCTGCCGGCCCCGCTTGCTTCCGATAGAAATACGCTGCCGCCAAACCGCTGATTCCCCCTCCAACAACGATCAAGTCGTAAGTCTCACCCGTTTCCACCGGCTTGCCGGCTTTTTCCCAGAAAGTGCCATCCCGCAATGCGTGCGCAACCTCAAATGCGCCGGGATGACTTCCCCGCATTCCTGTGCGCGTCGGAGGATAGTATCCGGGGCGATCTTGCGCTGAGGGTGCGGGTGCCTGAGCCCCGAGCAATCCACCAAGCCATGGACTCACCATCGCGCCACCGGCGCTAACAGCCATTCCGTTGAGGAAGTCTCGGCGGGTGATCTTACGGTGCATGCCCAGTTCGCGATCTCGGCCACGTGCCCCGTTCTGATCCGACGAGTCGGTCATGTTCTAAACACCTCTCAGTTGTTCTTGAACGGCCCGGTAGGCCTGGTCGATAGCGGCATTCGTATAAGCACTCGCAGCGGCATCCGAATTGGCGATAGAAATTTGCCCGAACTGTTGTCGTCCCACGACGCAGGGGCGCTCCTCGGGCTTCCAGTGAGGATCAAATAGCGAGTCATATTCATACGCATATCCATGCGCCCAGCGATTTACCGTGATGGCAGCGATGTCTCGAGCAGAATCAAATCCTGCCGGCGCGAGCATGCGATTTAACTGCTCGCGAATATTTGTTTCGAATTCAGAAAACGGAGTGCTGATCAATTCGTAGCGCCCCATCCGGTATTGTTCGCGTCGTGGCAATCCGGGCTTGCACGGAGTGCGAAGCATGAAAAGCACCATGGGCTCTTCTGGCTTGCTCGGAAACTGATACTCCCCCAAGCTGACTGGAAAGTCGAGCATGGTGAAGCTGTGATAGCTTCCCGGCGAAATGATTTGCCTTATCCCAAGCTTGTGAAACGCCGTCCAACTCCGAATCGCCACGTGCGTGTAGATGAAGGGCTCCTTCACGCCATAGTGCAGAGCTTCCTTCTGCTTGTCTGGCAACTCCGGACAGAGATACGGAACCATGCCGTTGTAGCAGGCGAGAATACAGCACTTCCCTGTCACTTTCTTCAGCTTTCCCGCTTGCACGTACGAGACGGTGACTTCTTTCGCGGCATCAGTTGCTGCGGAGTTCTGCGCACGGACCGCCGTCGAGTTCAAGCGAATTCGCACCGAAGACGATGACTGGTCCAGTTTGCTGTAATCGACGTGGGCGGTCACAACGTCATCCATCGTGTGACCGGGAACGGCTTCTGCGATCAAACTCCGCACCAGCAATCGCGCAATTGACGCATTTCCGTCAGGAAAGTGAAAGATGTAGGGCTCTTCCTTTCCTTCATCTCCGCCCAAATCGAGTCCCTCGAAACCTGCGTATTGGTACGCACCATAATCATCGGGATTTCCGAAACAGGCCATCGCAGACACTGCATCAATGCCGACTGCAAACAGATCGTTGGTATAGGACTGGAAGAATGGCAGTACCGCCGGATCGGCCTTGCAAATATCAGTCAGGAATCCCGCATAACTAATTTTCGCGAGCCTTGCATGTTTCTCTTCTTTCGAAAGACCCGCGAGATAGTCTTTCTTCTCGTCGTACAAGCGGGCGATTTCGTGCTGGTGCTTTTCGGGCAATGGGCTTTTCTTGAGGAATTCCGGCCAAGGAGTCGAGCCCATTCCCGGCACGAGCCGATCGTTTCCAAATGTCTCCTTGTCAAAGAAGCAGGCAGTTCTGAGATGGGAGTAGAGCTTCTGATCGTAAGCCTTGTAGAAGATCTTCGTTTGAATGCCCAAGTCTTGCAACAAACTTTTGGCGACTTCACTGTATTCCGATGGACTCTCAATTGACTGCGTTCCGCCATTGCTCAGCAGCAACCGGCTTCCGACCCGGAACTCGTTGCGTCGGGCGTGACCTCCGAAATCGTCATTGTTATCAAGGATCAGAATGCGCGAACTGGTGCCGGCACACTTTCGATAGAAGTAGGCAGCACCAAGTCCGCTGATTCCTCCTCCAACCACAACAAGGTCATACGTCTCCTGGGTATCCTCGGGGCTTCCAGCGCTTTCCCAGAACTCGCCATCGCGCAATGCGTGAGCTACATCGTAGGAACCAGCAGCGAGGCCTCTTATGCCGGTCAATGCAGGAGGATAAGAGTCGGGCGAATAGCGGTCAGGCGCCGAGGTTACCGGATGACTGGATGCAACACCGGGCAGGCCTGCGCTACCGAGCACCCCGATGCCGACTGCAACTCCATTCAGGAAATCACGACGAGAGATCCGCCGATTCATCCCCAGCTGCCGATTCTCATTTTCTTCACTCATGATTTCTCAGCGAAGCAGTCAAGGCAATACCCCGTCCCCAAGGGCAGCAGCAGAGATTTGGGACTCTGCCGTTTTATACATTGCTATAAGTCTGCAAAGTTAGAGAAATTCCTCAGAACCTGTCAAGCGGCCCCCCAGGTCTGTTGCGGGCATTTGTGGTGAGACTGCCGCAATGAAGACAAATCTGAAAAGCACTTTCATGGATCGGAATTTTCTGCTTGACACCGAACGTTGGCTTCTCTAACCTTCCACAATTCTCGTAAGGTTCTGGGGAGCCCGTTAGGGTCCGGTCGACTCGAAAGGCGTGGAAGGGATACTTCCTATGAAGTGCGGAGCCTTTTGTACTGACGTTGTCGGCCCTTCGGATAAATCGCTCTGTCGACAGTTCCCTTGTTCCCCTGACTCCGATCATGCTGTCTTCGCGGCAATTGACGATCCCATCTCTCACGGAGGGGCTGTGTATGCGAATTTGCAAGCGTCTTGCTGACTCACGCTGTGCACTCCACGCCGCAATAGCTCTCTTGAGTGCAATCGCTTTTTGTGTCGTCGCCTCCGCGCAAAATACGAATGGCCGAATTGTCGGTAGCGTGACTGATACGCAAGGTGCGGCTATTCCTGGCGCAAAAGTCACGATCAAGAACACGGGAACAAACGTCACGTCTGAGACACTTACGAACGACGAGGGTTATTACCAGGTTTTACAACTCCCCATTGGCTCCTACACCGTCTCGGTCGAGCATCAGGGTTTCGCTAAAACCGTCACCGCGGAGACCCCGCTGGACATCAATCAGTCGCTCCGCATCGACGTCCACTTGAAGCCTGGATCTGTGATTGAGACCGTGCAGGTCGCTGCGGAAGCGGCACAAGTTGAGACTGTCAATGCCACTCTGGGTGCAACCGTTACCGGTGCTCCGATTCAGGATCTCCCACTCAATGGGCGCAACACACTTGATCTGGCGCTCACCCAACCCGGAGTCATTCCCATCGCAGACGATATCGGCACCTACGGAACCAGCAACGGTGGTTCCAATGGCAATGGCGGAATCAGCGTAGCGGGCGGCCGCGGTGATGCTGTGACATACCTTCTCGATGGAGGCCTTAATAATCGGACCACCAGCAATCAGGTTGTGTTTAATCCCAATCCGGAAGCTGTCGAGGAATTCCGGCTTCTTGAAAACAACTACACGGCTGAGTACGGCCGAAACGGCGGTGGAACCGTCACAGAGGTCATCAAGTCAGGAACCAATTCCATTCACGGCAGTCTGTTCGACTATCTGCGCAACGATGCCTTCAACGCCAACGATTATTTCGATAACGCTCTGGGGAACCCCCGCCCAGTGCTGAAACGGAATCAGTTTGGAGGAACCGTTGGTGGTCCGATCAGCATCCCAAAGCTTATCGATGGAAAGGATCGGTTCTTTTTCTTTTTTGGTTATCAGGGTCAGCGGCAGACACAAACCGTGAACACTGGCTTTGTTACGACGTACACTCCCGCCCAGTTGAATGGTGATTTTTCAAACTTCAACAGTGCCGGTCCCGATCCAGGAGTTGTCAAATTTCTTCAATTACATCCTTATTATCAGACTGATCCCGCAAAGCAAGCCCAAGCCATCATTGATCCCACAAAGATCGACCCCGTTGCACAAAAGTACATCGCTGCGGGTCTGATTCCGACTTCGCCTACAGGGCAAGTCTTTCCGCAGGGGTCGGCGAAAGATGATGTGAATCAATACTTAGGGAAGTTCGATTTTTATGCGACGCGCAACGATCGCATCTCGATGACACTCGGTTACAACAAGGAGCCATTAGGGAATCCGTTCTTTGGCGCTAACGTCCCAGGGTTCACTGCAGCCACCACAGCTTGGGACTACTTCGGCAACATCGGCTATACGAAGACAATCAGTGCATCGACATTGAACGAGTTGCACATCACGGCCCAGCGCTGGTATGAAACGGCATTTCCTACTTCTCATCCGCCCAATCTGGCAGCCCTCGGGATTCAGGTGCAATCCGACGATCCCTTCGGGCCCGCAACGTTGTCGTTCGCGAGTGGCATGACGGCGGGGTTTGACCCCAACGTGCATTGGAAAGCCGATAACAATTACGCCATCACCGACACTTTCAGTTGGACACGCGGGCACCATAGTCTTAAGTTCGGCGGCCGTTTTGGAATCATGCAGGAGAACACCGTCTACGCATACCAGACCAACGGAATTTTCTACTTCTCCGGCCTTTATGGAATTGGCTCGCAGAATGATCTCGCAGATTTTCTGTTTGGAGCCTCTGACGAGTTCGACGAATATTCCAAAGCGCCAAGCAACGAACATCAGCGGCAGTATGCGGTCTTCGGACAAGATGAATGGAAGGCAGCCCCGCGCCTTACCTTGACGTTCGGCTTGCGTTACGAATACACGTCTCCTGAAACCGATACGCATGGATACACCTTCAGCATTGTGCCCGGTGTCCAGTCCGTGAAATTTCCGAATGCACCTCTTGGATTTTTGGTTCCGGGTGATCCAGGGGCGCCGCGCGGCTGGTATTTCCCAGATCACAAGAACATTGCTCCTCGCTTCGGGTTTGCCTGGGATCCATTCGGAGACGGTAAAACCAGCGTCCGCGGCGGCGCTGGCATGTTTTTTGACACGCTGAACGGCTGGATGTCAGATTGGGCCACCGACGAGCCGCCTTGGGCTGGCGGCGCAGCAGTCGTGCAGGATCCTACATTGCCGACGAGTCCACTCCCAGCCAATGGGCCGAGTACTATCCTCTCGCACCCATACGAATCTGCTCAGTATGTGGATCCGTTCCCCTCGCAGATACCGCCGCCTTCGAACGTCAACTTTTTCGATGCTGGGTTCCTTCCGCTTCTTGGGCCCGGCAACAACTTCGTCGACATTCACCTGAAGACTCCGTATATCTACCAATACAATCTGAGCGTTGAGCGTCAGCTAACCAACGGCCTCATGGCCGAACTCGGATACGCCGGCAGTTCTTCACACAACCTGTTGACGTGGGTCGATCAGAATCCAATGGTTCTCGGAACCACTACCCGTGTTCTGAATCAAATCCAGGGCTTGGCTCCTGATACCTACGGATTCATGCCCACCTTTGCGGGACTGAACAACGCGAATTACAACGGTCTGCTGGCGAGCCTCACGAAGAGAGAGACCGAAGTCCCGATTTTTGGAAAGGTGTTTTTCACACTCGCCTACACCTGGTCCCACAACCTCGACAGCGGATCGGGATTCAACTCGCGTGTTTCCTCGACCCCTTACTACAATCATCATCAGTTTTACGGCAACTCCGATTTCGATCTCCGGCAACGGTTCACGTTCAGTGGCGGTTGGCAGTTGCCGTTTGACAAAGCCTGGGCTGATGGCCCCAAGCGTCTGACACGTGGGTGGAGTCTCTACCCGATCTTCTTCGTTCAGTCGGGAATTCCTTTGGATTTCCTAGCCGGATTGCGCCAACACTCGGGCGATCCCGGCCCATCGGGGGCTGGCGATGCCGAGATCGTAAGAGCTGACCAGACCGTTCCGTCCGTTCAGACCTTCAACCCGCGTCAAGTGCAGACCCTCAACATCCCCGGAACAGGTCAGGAAACGGGAAACTTCTGGTTCAACCCGAATGATTTCCAGGAGAACGACTGCATCACGGGTAATAACAATGCTGGTCCATGTCCGATCGGATTCTATGGAACGTACCGCAGAAACTCTTTCCATGGACCCGGGCGGGCAAATTTGGATCTGGCGCTCGAAAAATCAACAGATCTTATTGGAGAGAAGACAAAACTCCTGTTCCGCGTGGAAGCATTCAACATCTTCAATCACGCGGAGTTTAGGCCGCCGGCGGCGACCTCGGTGCTTGATGGAACGTTCGGCCAGATTTCTGGAACGTACGATCCCAGAATTCTGCAACTCGCTTTAAAGCTGACTTTCTAGGAGGGTTGCTCGATCTAGCGGGAGGCCGAATGAGCAAAGAACACGACAGCAGGTTAGGGATGGACCGCAATATCACCAGGCGTGATTTCCTTAATGGCTGCGCGCTTACGGTTGGAGCCTCACTAACGACCAACAGTCCGGCATGGCTCAAACTGATAGCCGCAGCTGAAACCGCTCCTGAGAAAGATCCCAGCTACTACCCGCCCGCCAAGCACGGGATGCGTGGCAGCCATGACGGTTCGTGGGAAGTCGCGCATGCGATGCGCGATGGAGAGACCTGGCCCGATGCCGCCAACGACAATGAGTCTTATGATTTGATCGTTGTCGGCGGTGGCATTAGTGGTCTTGCGTCCGCGTATTTCTTCCGCAAGTTCAATGGGCCGAACTCCAAAATCCTAATCCTTGATAACCACGACGACTTCGGTGGCCACGCCAAGCGCAATGAGTTCCAGACCAGCAATCGCCTGCTGATTGGCTACGGTGGAACGCAATCGCTCGAAGCACCACACCATTACAGCAAGGAGGCGTTCGGACTGCTGCAGGAACTGGGCATAGACGTCGATCGCTTCCACAAATACTTCGATCAAAATCTTTACAAGAGCATGGGGCTCAAACGCGCCACGTTCTTCGACAAGGAGACTTTCGGAGTCGATCGCCTATTGCCAGGATTTGGTACGCACTATTTAGGCTTGACCTACCCGCCGCAAATCCTCGCGCAGATTCCGGTGTCTGATGCAGCCCGCAAAGACCTCACGAGGCTGCAGGAAGAAAACATCGATTACCTGTCAGGGCTTTCCAGCGACGAAAAGCGCCGCAAGCTCATCAAGACCAGTTATAAGGACTACCTGCTTCAGTACCTGAAGGTTGACCCCGACATCATCAAAATCTTCCAGACTGCTCCTCATGGCTTGTATGGAGTCGGTATCGATGCCGTATCAGCTTGGGACTGCCTGGAGATGGACTACCCCGGATTCAAGGGAATACAAATACAAAGTAGTGAAGACAGCCCGGAACAGGCAGAACCCTACATCTTCCACTTTCCTGACGGTAATGCATCTGTTGCGCGATTACTCGTCCGCTCGCTGGTACCGGGCGCGGTTCCAGGCACGACGATGGAAGACGTCGTCACATCTCGCGCGAATTATGCGCATCTGGACGACTCCCAGTCGTCCGTGCGGATCCGCTTGAATAGCACAGTCGTGCGTGCGAAGCATGTAGGCGATCCGCAGCAGGCAAAACAGGTTGAGGTCACCTACGTTCGCGGCGGGAAAGCTCACAAGCTGCAGGCCGCAAACTGCGTGCTCGCCTGTTACAACATGGTGATCCCGTATCTTTGTCCGGAAATGACTGAGACGCAGAAGGAAGCGTTGCGCTACGCCGTAAAAATTCCTCTCGTCTATACGAATGTGCAGATCAGAAACTGGGAATCATTCCAGAAACTGGGGCTGAGCTCAATTTATTCTCCGGGCAGTTTCTTTAACGGAGCGTCACTCGACTTTCCGGTCTCCATGGGCGACTATCACTTCCCCAGCAAACCAGAAGAGCCTTGCCTGCTCCACTTGCTTCGAACTCCTTGCAAACCGGGTCTTCCCGCGAAAGACCAATATCGCGCCGGACGCTATGAATTGATGACCACACCGTTCCAGGTCTTCGAGCGCAACATCCGCGATCAACTCGGGCGCATGCTTTCTGGTGGAGGCTTCGACTCCGCTCGTGACATTCAGGCCATCACGGTGAATCGTTGGCCGCACGGATACGCCTACGAGTACAACCCATTGTTTGAGCCGCTGGATCGCCCGGCTTCCGACCGCCCCTGTGTCATCGGTCGTCAACCATTCGGACGGATTCACATTGCGAACTCCGACGCCGACGGCCACGCCTATACCAATATCGCGATTGATCAAGGCTATCGCGCAGTTCGAGAGATAACCTCGAGCGCGAAGCAAGAAGCCACAGGCTCGGGGGCCTAATCTAACTGATTTTCATTCCACGGACGACGAGCTATGGCTTTAGGCCGCCGTCGTTGATACGCCCCATATTGCATAAGGAGCAGCGATGAAGAAACAAAATCGCAGAGAATTCCTGGGTCTTACTGCATGCGGCGTCGCCGGTATTACGGGCGCCGGTTTGTTTCGCCCGAAGGTTTTTGCCGAAACAGAAACCCCTGACGCCGATCCTCGCCATGCTGATCTCGTCGTCCACAACGCCAAGGTTTACACGATCGACTCCCATTTGCCCAAGGCGGACGCGTTCGCGATCAAGGGCTCAAGATTTATTTACGTAGGAAATTCAGTAGAAGCTAAAACTTTCGTCGGCAAGAATACGCAAACATTCGATGCAAAACAGATGACGGTCGTCCCCGGTTTCATTGACTGCCACAATCACGCGGGTGGCGACATCCTGTTGTACGAGGTCCTTGTCGGCAACCCCTTCGAAGTCGAGTTCGTCACCATTTCCAGCATCATCGACAAGCTCCGCGCCAAGGCACAAAAGACGCCTACGGGATTTTGGATCGAGGGTTATTTTTTCGACGACACGAAGGTAAAGGATAATCGCCAACTCAACGTGCACGACCTTGATCAGGTCTCGACCGAGCACCCGGTCTGCGTCCATCATCGCGGTGGCCACACATCTTTTTACAACAGCAAAGCGTTGGAACTCGCCGAAGTCAACAAGAGCACCCCCAATCGCATGGGCGGAACCTACGATAGGGACACAAATGGTGAACTGAATGGGCGTGTCACGGATCGGGCACGCGAGGTCTTCAACAATGCAGGCAAGCGCGAAAGCTTTACGCCGGAACAGAAGGAACAGCGCGACCGTGACGGCCTTGCGTACATATCCAAGCAGTTCGTGCGTTATGGCTTGACCAGCGTGCACCACGAGGGCGGAGACCTATTCTCTCTCCAGCAAGTGCGGGCACGCGGCGAATTGTTGCACCGGGTCAGCTACGAAACAAGCGGCGACATTTTGGAAGCAATGATCAAAAACGGAATCACCACCGGCTTCGGTGACGAATGGATTCGGTTCGGCGCTACATCGGAACACACTGTCGATGGTTCATTCTCCGAACGCACGATGGCTCTCAGCCAGCCATATGAAGGCACAAATCCGCCTTACAGCGGCAACATCACGGATACGCAGGACGATCTAAACGCCTGGGTCGAACGTGTCCAGCGTGCGGGCATTCAGCCCAACTGCCATGCGAATGGAGATGTCGCCATCAATATGGTGCTCAAGGCTTATGAGCGCGCACAGCAAATTGTTCCCCGGCCCGACGTGCGTCCAAAGATCACCCATTGCACCTTGATCAATGACGATATCCTGCGCCGCATGAAGGCGCTCGGCGCCGTTCCCGCGCCGTTCACTAGCTACGCGTATTACAACACCGATAAATTCCATTTCTATGGCGAAGAGCGGATGAAGCATTCGATGGCGTATCGATCCTTCTTCGATAATGGAATTCGGGCAGCAGCTGGTTCAGATTTCAGCCCGGGGCCATTCGCACCGCTCATGGGCATTCAAGGCATGGTTACGCGCACTGGCTGGAATAAAGAAACGTGGGGAGCTAATCAGCGCATCAGCGTGGATGAAGCTCTGCAAGTAAACACCATCAATGGTGCGTACAACTCTCACGAAGAGAATCTCAAAGGCTCGATCACATCGGGCAAACTGGCGGACTTCGTGGTCCTGGCAGAAGATCCTCACACTATAAGTCAGGACAAAATCAAAGACATCGAGATTGTGCAAACGGTTTCGGGTGGATCCATGGTCTATCAGAAATGAACTTCCGAAACGATTCGTCGGAATGGAGAACCTCTGCATCACTGCCGACCTTCACGATCACTCCGTTTTGGATTGCTAGAGCCTGTGCTACCGAATCGTTCGCGTCGACGGTGAGAATATGCCCATGAATGAGCACGGGGGCCGCGCGTGAATCTTGTGGAAACAACCGCTGAGATCCTGCCAGACTCAGCAGCATTAAAGCCCAAAATTCCAACCTGATCTTTCGAGTCATGCTTCCGTCGTTTCTAGAGTTCGCGGGCAAAGATCCGGGCCTTCGGGTCATAGATCTTCAGGGACATACAGCAACTCCGGGACTTATCGATACACACGCGCACATCGCTGATGGTGGAGTAAACGAACTGTACAGGGTACAACTTTCGGATGCGGCCTCGATCCAGGTAATCGTTGACCGGGTGAGGTCCCGAATCGCACAGGCCAAGCCCGGCGAGTGGGTTACCGGAGCTGGATGGGACGAGGGTAAGTGAACGTCGAGACCAATATACTTTTCGCTGTTCATCGAGGGTGTTCCTTTCGTAGGTGATCATGCGAACGATGACAACCTACTCCAAAAAGGGCGCCCTCTTATAATGCGGTTTCACTCAAAATGCCGCTCTGCCGCTTAAAAACGTGAAATCGTTTAACAGCAGCCATCGCTCTGTCGAGAGTGAACGATCGTCGGTCCCGGTTCTTTCCCCCGAGTTTTTTCACTATAGTGACGACCGCTTTGAAAGATCGCCCCTGGGGTTCATCTCGTAGCATCCGGGCTCTCGCCGCTAGTTGACGGTGAAGCTCGTCGTACTCGAAGCGCTGCCACCTTGTGTCGTCACCACGATCCTGCCGGTGGTAGCGCCGGTGGGAACTATCGCGGTGATGCTGGAGTCGGAGTTGACGGTGAACGATGCCGGTACACCGTTAAATGCGATCTTGGTCGCTTGAGTCAGGCCTGTGCCACTGATCGTCACTGAAGTTCCAACAGGTCCGCTTGATGGAGTGAAGCCTCCGACTGTCGGCGTCACCTTGAAAGCGGAGATAGTAGACAAAGTGGCGGAGCCGGTCGTCACGGTGACTTTTCCGGTCAGGGCGGCGCTCGGAACCGTGGCCAGGATGAAGGTCTTGCCAGTCAATTTCGTAGTCGTCGCTACGGTACCCCCAAATTTAACCACTGACGCCGCGCTGAACCCCTGGCCGAGAATGCCGACTTGGGTTCCTTCTTTGCCGCCGCGGACGTTGACCAGCGAAATGAAAGGACTGTAATTGGTGCTCACGCTGTAGAAGGTTCCGTTGACTGCAACTCCTCCCTGGAAGGTGGTGCTGTAAAACGTGCCATTCGTGGAAAGCAACAGTGGGGCGAAAGGTTGAATGGTGTTCGGTTGGCCGAGTGGATACAGATAGAGGTTCCTGTAGGCGCCCTTTGTCGTCACGTCGAACAGCCCCGCTTGCGCGCAGCCTCCCCCGGCGCAATCGGTTGCTATGCCATAGAGGAGACCATCCAATCCTTGAGTTAGCGGCAATCGTGGATACGCTCCGTCCGCTTGGTTCGGGAAGTTGTAGAGGACGGTCTCGACGCCCGCCGGGGTCAACTTGAAAATCGTGCCGTAATTGTCTGTACCACCAAACTCAGTGGTCCCGTAATAGTTCCCGTCTGCACCTTGAATCAGGCTGGTAAAGGGGTTCTGGCCGTCCGCCGTTCCGCCCTTGAACGCGTAAACCAGCGTTTCCTTGCCAGCGGCAGAAATCTTGAAAACTGCACCATTACTGACAATCCAGCCGCTACCCATACCCCAGAGGTTTCCGTCGGTACCTTCGACTAAACCCAGGGGCTCCGCCGTATCGCTCGGAGGTCCCTGAAAGCTATAGAGCTGCGTATAGGTTCTGGAGGGTGACAACTTATAGACGGTGCCATAGCCGTTTGCCCCGCAAAATCCGGTGGTCCCATAGAGACTTCCGTCGGTGCCCTGGATCGGTGGCGCCAGCGGATGGCATCCATCCGCGGTCGTTCCCAGGAAAGTATGCAGTACGGTGATCGCTCCCGTCGGGGTCAATTTGATCAGGGTGCCATTGTTCGTTGGATCGCTGTAGCAGGTCCCATAGAAATTGCCATCCGTCGCAAGCACCACCCCATTGCAGTTCGTTCCTTGAGACTGTGCCATCGCGCTGAGTGCAGTCATTAGTCCCGTGGAATCGATTTTGTAAAAGACACCTTGGCAGCAGCCATTGCCCGATGATGAGATTCCGTAGAAGTTCCCATCCCTTCCCTGCGCCATATTTCCCTGAGGCAGGGAAGGTTGTGAATTATTGTTATTGGCCTCGAAGGTAAAGAGCGTATTTACGGTTTGCGCCTGCATGGGGACGGCCGCTGCCGCGAGCACAGCGATGAGAGTCACCACGGTTAGTGCCGAGGCGACCGTGGAATAATTCTTCTCGTTGCAATCGAACGAATTCATGGGTGTCTCCTGGGAGTAAGGTTGCTATTGACTCGGGATCATCAAGGAATGGCTTCGCCCGTTCGCAGGACGGCCGTCGAATACACGCCGACTCTCGCCCGGAATCCGCTGAAGGTCAATGCTCTGGAAGCGACGCGTTTGCAGCATCCAGATGACGAGGTATGTGGCCTAGATCACAACAGGTTACAAGAAGTTCTTGTCTGACTGAACATGGCCCGGAAGTGCCAGCCCTCACTCGTTTTCAGGATGGTAAACTGTGGGTCCCCCGCCTTTGATCTCCATGAACGTCTCCAGCAGTCCTGCGAGGATTGTTCGTTTCGGTGTCTTCGAGGCCGACGTATGCGCGGACGAACTGCGGAAGAATGGCGTGCGAGTCAAGATTCAGGATCTGCCGTTTCGAGCCTTGAAACTTCTGCTCGGCCGACCCAACGAAATCGTCACTCGCGAGGAGTTTCGAAAGGAACTTTGGCCGCAAGACGTATTCGTCGATTTTGACCGCGGGATCAGCAGCGCGATTAAACGTCTGCGCGATGCACTGGACGATTCCGCAGACAATCCCATATTTGTTGAAACCGTTGACCGCCGCGGTTATCGCTGGATTGCTCCTGTTAGCCTTCTCGAACCGCATTCCGCGGCAACCATCAAAACGGCGGATGAGAAGGCTTCAGCTGCCACACCGCTTCCACCAAGAGGTTTTCGTTGGAGGACCTGGATTTATACGCTCCCGGTCCTGGTTTTAGTATTCGCAGTTTGGATTTTCCGCCCCAGCTATCACAGTGCCAAGGCCAGCATCAAATCTCGCGCACCGGTGCACAGCACACTTCGCCGCGCCGCCAATCGCGAGGCCGAAGACTATTACCTCAAAGGCCGCTTTTACTGGAACCAGCGCACGCCCGAGAGTCTGAACCAAGCCGTGGATTCTTTCACTCAAGCCATCGTTCACGACCCCGGTTACTCGGACGCTTACGTCGGTCTGGCTGACTGCTACAACCTGCTGCGCGAGTACACGATGATGCCCGCCACCGAAGCGTATCCACGAGCCCTTGCCGCGGCGAAAAAGGCGGTGGAACTCGACGAACGTTCCGCGGCGGCCCATGCATCGCTGGCCTTCGTTTCATTCTTCGGAATCTGGGACGCAGGAACAGCCGACCAGGAATTTCGCCGCGCCATCGATCTCGATCCTAACAACGCGAATGCGCATCATTGGTATGCGACTTATCTTTCAGCAGTCCGGCGCTTCGATGAATCGCTGAACGAGATTGATCGTGCCCAGGCGCTCGATCCGAATTCGGCCTCGATTCTGGCCGATAAGGGGCGCCTTCTCTGGGTTGCCGGACATTCCCAGGAAGCACTAGGCCTACTGCGGCAACTCGCCCGAGCCAATCCCGATGCCATGTCTCCGCATCGCTATTTGAGATTCGCCTACATGGAAATGGGCGAGTCTGCCGGTTACATTTCGGAAACGAAAAAGGAAGCCGCCCTCCTCCACGATGCCTCGCTTTCAGCGATCGCAGAGGCCGCGGAAAAAGGGTTCGCCGCACGTGGTTTCGTGGGGATGTTGGAGAGTCAACTCGAAGAGCAAAAAAAGGCTTATAACCAGGGTAGACTCTCGCCTTTCTTTTTCGCCGAAACGTATGCACGGCTGAAGAATGAAAAGGACGCGATGAAGTACTTAGACGTCTGCTACGACCGGCACGCCGATGAGACGCTCAACATTGCGATTGACCCCGCATTCAACGATCTGCATTCCATTCCGGCCTTTCAGCAGCTTTTGGTTAGAGTCGGGCTGCCGCCGGTCAACTGACCAGCAAAACCAACATTCGACCGGCCGAGCGCGAGGCCGGACTAATTACATTCGGGGTCCTTGGGGATGCGGTCGGGCGTTTCCTTGCGCGGTAGGCGGCAAAATATCTCCATTTCACTCATTGTCATGCCCAATAAGTAAAGATTTCTGTCTATCTCTGGAAAGAGGACGAGCCCCTCGGTTATCTTTCGTCACCCGTCACATCGGCACAAACTGTACGAAGTGGCGCGACTCCCCTCCCCCCTGCTAGAACGTCGTCCTCCCCGGCTGAGGCCAGCCGAGGACACTCCCATCGTCCTTCGCTGTTTGGATGGGAAACGGATATCGGGAAGTTTACGGTGTATTTCCATGACCGGTGGGCTCGTCACGCCAGTCTCACTGCTTCCGCCGGGCTCACTCGTTAGTTTGATATTTGTCACACCTAAGGGACCCGTCGTAGCCACGGCCCAAATGCTGCATCCTGTTTCCTGGAAGGAGCAGCCGTTCCGCTTCGCGGCGCTCCTCGACTCCTACAAGTATCGACTACAAGCGATGATCCAATCTGCTCATCGGCCGTTGCTGGCATCGCGGATAAATTGATTCCATGACAATGTCGGCTCCTAGGTCCAAGTAGAGTTGGTGGTGCCTTAACCAACCAACAGGCTCGGAGAAAAGGAGCCGAACGATGATCATTATAGGAGTCGATTTTCACCCCGAGTATCAAGAAATTGCTTCGGTAAATACTGACACCGGAGAGTACCAAGAAAAGCGTTA
>Ga0335082_10000045_pt1 | contig 119663 bp, 113 predicted proteins | sample Lox_Sample_41_FD_206718 | JGI IMG/M metagenome (GOLD analysis project Ga0335082, IMG submission 206718) | Soil microbial communities from Loxahatchee National Wildlife Refuge, Florida, United States - Lox_Sample_4.1 | ecosystem: Environmental > Terrestrial > Soil > Wetlands | place: USA... | reverse complement strand
TTTCTGGCTCCGTCCTATTTCACAAAATTCAAGCCATGGGGCACCGCTGTTCGGAAAACATACGCATACAGCAGAACGATGATTCCGACGATCGAGCACAAGGCGATCGAATGCCAGGCGACGAAGCGGAATATAACGCCTTCGTTTCCAACCTGCTCGGTAGCAGCGGTGGCGATCGTGATGGATTGCGCGTCGACCATTTTGCCCATCACTCCGCCAGCACTGTTGGCGGCGCACATGAGAATTGGGTCGATACCAAGCTGTTGTGAGGTAATCCGCTGCAGACTCCCGAAAAGAGCATTGGCTGATGTATCACTTCCAGTGAGAGCGACGCCCAACCATCCGAGGAATGTTCCGAAGAATGGATAAAGCCATCCGGTGCGGGTAAAGGCCAAGCCCAGGACGGCGTCGAGCCCTGAGTAGCGCGTTACGTAGCCCAGTCCCAGCATGAACGAGATTGCGACCATGGCAAGGCGCATCCGAACGCAGGTTCTCAAGAAGATTCTCAGCAATTGCGAGGGAGATAAGCCAAGCAACAGCCCTGAGACAACGGCAGCCAGGAAACAACCTGTTCCCGTTGCCGAGAGCCAATTGAGGTCGTAGCGAGCGGTTTCTGGCGTGGGCTTGCTGACAACTGGCGCCGCACGTGAAATGGCGTTGTGTAGATAGGGGACATCCCATCCGGGCGGCCCGGGACGCGCTTTGCCATCCGGCAGGACGACGTTGAAGGCCGGGGTGGTTGCCCGATTCATAGCGAGCTTAACCTTCGGTAAGCCCCAGATCAAAACAACCAGCGAGAGAATCGCAAAAGGCATCCAGGCTTTCAAAACCTGTCCAGTGCTGTAGGCGCGAGTTTGAACAGGCCCATCGTACTGATTCGCCGTCCACTCGATTCCAATTTGATCAGCGATCTCAACGGAGGCCGGAGGCAGCGGGTTCGGCTTGTCATCGTAATCGAATCGCCAGATTCGTTTCGGCTTCCACACGCGAAGAAAGATTAGCGTCGCCATGATCGAGACGACGCCGCCCATAATGTCGACTAGATTGCTGTCGACAAAGTTGGACCAGAAGAACTGCGTCAGAGCAAAAGAACAGCCGACCACGAGAATCGCCGGCAGGACCTCGAACGTTTCCTTCCAACTCACCATGGAGCGCACCAGCCAGAATGCAACGATGACGGCGGTGATGGGAAGAATGCGGCCGATCATGGCGCTAAGGTCGGACTCTGGCAAAGCAGTAACCGCCGCCAGGGTATGCACGGGGATACCAATCGCCCCAAAGGCCACAGGCGCCGTATTCGCGATGAGATTTAACGCTGCCGCGTGGAACGGCCTGAAGCCAAGTCCGATCATGAAGGCACCCGCAATCGCGACGGGAGCACCGAATCCGGCCGCACCCTCGATGAATGCTCCGAAGCAAAACGCGACAAGCAGGACTTGCAGACGACGGTCGGCAGTTATGCCGGCGATCGACTCTTTCATGATCTCAAACTGTCCCGCTTCGACAGAGATGTCGTAAAGGTAGACGGCAGCCAGGACAATCCATGCAATCTTTAGAATTCCGAAGGCGACGCCATAGGCAAAACTCATTGCCGCGAGAGTAGGCGGCATTCTGAAGAAGACGATTGCTACCAAGACTGCGGTGCTGGCGCCGGATATCGCACACCAGTGCGGCTTCACTTTGAATCCTGCCAGCAAACCGAGGAGAACGATGATGGGCAGCGCGGCGACAAGAGTCGAGAGCCACCAGTGACCAAACGGATCGTATACCTGAGTCCACTGCATCTCGACCTCCCAGCGGAGTCGACTGCGTGAGTGGCGGACATGGTACCACTTGAGGTCAAGATTGAGGCGCTAGCTAGGGAGTGGGGACAAACGAGAGCCGTATCCCTGCGAGATAATTAATCGGCCGGTTCGGTATCTGTTATGACCGCAGGAAAAGCAGCGAAACAAGGAGCACACCCGCGGACTGCCGTCAGCCTTGAACGCGCTGCCGATCACACTTGTTATCGCCAAATTCTTTTCGCACCTCTTCTAGACTGGTGTTCTTAGCGAAGAAATCAATGTATTCATCGTGGCTAAAAAAGGCGTTTACGTAATTCGCATGGGTGAGGACGTAACCTCCCCAGCCATTTAGCATTGCGACCTGTGCAAATGACGCGAGGTCCTCGGATTCGTGCTCTAGGAAAAGGTGCCCAGGCGCTTCATGAAGCAATCGATGGTCAGTATAGGTTTGTCGGAGCTTGTAGTAGAGGTGCCAATTCTCGCTGCTCGGCCAAATACCCCATTCAGTAATCCACAATAGTGTCGGCTGACGGTAGGTGAGTGATCTAGCCAGCCAGTGAGCCAAGTAGAAAATCCGATAAGGTTCTTTCGGGTACTCGACTCTCACAAATTCATCGTGCGGTTCAGCATCGGGTTTCACACGCTTCCGATCGAGAAGCCAGTCTTCACACTCCGCTTTTGAATAGAATCTCATCGCCCTGTCCTTTGGCGAATGATTGTACGCGGAATATCCATCACTCGATCGGCTCGACCACGACTGCTTGCCGATCCGCTTCCCTTCCCGGCAATTGCACGATCACGATTGCTGAAAGCACCAGAACAATTCCCACAGTTTGAACCGGGTGCACGCCTTCGCCTAATAGCGCTGCTGCGAGCAAGATCGAAAACACGGGCTCGAGGCAACTCACAATGATGGCTCGCGTCGGCTCGAGGTGTTGCAGGCCGAGGAAATAGAGCGAGAACGATCCCAGGACCGAGATCATCGAGAAAACGAAGAGAAATGCCCACTGGGCGAGTGTGTAGTGCGCTGCGATGACTTTCCACGGCGGATTGACGAAAAGCCAGAAGACCGCGGCGGAGGCGAGAGTCCAAGTGAGAACGCGCCAGCGATCGTACCGGGCGAGGATGCTGTGTCCGCCGACGTTGTAGAACGCGAACGAGAACGACGCCAAGATCGCCGCGATCAATCCCCAGCGGTCGATATGGAGCGGCGCCGCGGATATCCCTCCCACAATGCCGATCGTGAGCCCGATGCCCGCGATGGCGACCAGAACCGCCGCGACTTTTTGGAATGAGAGCTTCTGCTGTCCTCGAGCGACGACATAAAACAAGACCCAGACTGGGGCGGTGTACTGCAAGATGATGGCTATGGCCACGCTGGTCCGCTGGATGGCGACGTAATACAAGTAGTTCGACGCCGCCACGCCCAACATGCCCAGGACAAGGCATTGAATGAGATCGGTGACAGGCACAGCAATCCGCCTCCACCCGCTCCGTCCCACCAGCAGTGGGAGAAGCACCAGTAGCGAAAATGTCGTCCTGGTCTGCGACAGAATCAGCGGCTCGATCGGATGAACGGCCTCTCCTGCCAGTTGGAGCTTACCCGTAAAGACGGCGCGTCCCATGGAGGCGGAGACGCCCCACAAGAAAGCGGCGGACGCGATGAAGAAGTATCCGCGCAGTGGGTGAGCTCGATTGGAGGTGGAGGAATTCAGTTTTCTGGCACCGAATCCGATGATGGGGCGGGATCGAGGATCTGGTCAAGCAGAGCGGGATCGAATCCGATAATCGGTTCACCGTCAATCAGGAGCGTAGGCGTTTCGTTGCTCTCGTAGGTTTCCGTCATGGCGCGGCGCGCTTCCGGATCCTTTGTGATGTCGCGCTCTTCGAAGACAATTTCCCGAGCTTCGAGGTAGATGCGCATCAGTTCGCAAGAGAAGCATCCGGGTTGGGTGAAGAGGACGAGTGTGGGCATGTGGATTTATCGGATGCTGCAATACCCAGAAGCGGTTCAGGAACCCGACTGCACTTTTCTTTCGCCCCTCCGGGGCTTGCATCAACCCTCTTTGCTTTCACGCTTTACGGCGTGGGCTGTGTTCTTTCGCCGCTTCGCGGCTTGGCAAAGGATACATCCAGGCGTATCATTCACTCCATATATTCGATTGTGGCGGTAATCTTCGCGGTTTTCTCCAGCATTGCCGATACCGAGCAGTATTTTTCTTTAGAGAGCTTAACAGCGTCTTCCATTGCCTTTTGCGATATCTTGCCATTAACGCGATATGTCAGCTTGATGTGGGTGTAAACGGCTGGGTAGCCTTCTGCCCTTTCTCCTTCTGCCGATACTTCCAGGCCTGTGAAAGGCTCGCGCTTTTTCTTGAGAATGCCTACGACGTCAGAAGCCGTACAGCCGCAGAGTGCGATCAGAACGAGTTCCATCGGCGTGTTCGCAGTTTTTTCTTTAGCCGTGTCCATCACGATGGTGTGGCGAGACGTCGCTTCGGCAACATAGCGCTCGTTTTCCGTCCAAATGGCCTTGGCAGTTATCACGTTCTATCTCCGGTTGTCGGTGCTGGGTTCGGGATGAATCAAGACGCGGAATAATTCTGGCGCGTCCTGCCTGAAGCGAATTTCGAGTTCCGTCTGAATATCGTGAACGCGCGCAAGCGACATGCTGTCAGATAACGTGCAGTGACACGACAGAAACAGGCGCCCACGAACGCGCTTGAAGATGAAGTCGTGCACATCCAGGATCTCCGGGAACTGGGCCGCAACGGCTCTCAGGCGGTGCTCCAGTTCCGCGTCGCCAACCAATGCTTCCGGTTTTTCAATAGTGGCCGGCTCACTTTCAATGTGGGTCAGGATATCTGCGATTTCTGGCACATCGGTGCGCATCTCGGCTTCGAGTTCCGTGACCTCATCATGAGCCTCTTTAAGAGTCATTCGCTCATCGAGTTCAACGTGTTGCTCGACGTGCAGTTGTCCGGCAAGGTCTTGAACGCTTATATCGTGCACATTGAGATTGCGATGAGTCGCCACTGCCCGGATGCGGTCGAAAATGTTCTCGGTTCGTTGCGCGCGAGGCAAGGGCTGTACGGTGACGTCGGCGTCGGGAAGGATCCTGCGCACAGATTCAGTTACGGCCGTAGCCAGCTGTCCTGATCGCTGAAACGTCACCGTGCGGGCAAGTCCCACCGCGAGATCAGCAAAATAGCGGTTCCCGGCCCGGCGAATGCGAACACGATCAACTTCCAGAACTCCGTCGACGCGGGAAACTGCATCGTAGATTTGAGAGCGGACACCGGGCGGGGCGGCATCGAGCAAAGCGTCGATCGTGCGTCGAGCCAGTCGCCAGCTCACGGAAATGACAACCCCGGCAACAAACAGTGCCGCGATCGGATCGGCATCGCGCAGCCAGTCGACCTGATAGTAACGACCAGCCATCACCAGCCCCAGTCCCAACACTACGACCGCGGCAGACCAGATATCGGTGGAGAAGTGGAGAGCGTCGGCCTCAAGCGCCTGGCTGTCGTATTTCGTCGCGATACGGGCGAGGGCGCGGGAACGCCACCAGTCAATTACCATCGAGAAAAGCATCACTACGAAAGCTGCGATCGAGGGTTCGATTTCAACATGGCGGAAGAAGAGTCGTAAGACCGCCTCATAAATAATCCAAGCGCAGGTAAGTAGCAGGAGTCCTGTCTCAACAAACGCTGAGAAATTCTCGACCTTGCCGTGGCCGTACTGGTGGTCGGCGTCAGCGGGCTTGTCGGAAACTCCGACGGAAAAGAACGTGAGCAGCGCTGCGACAAGGTCGAGCCCGGAGTGTGCTGCTTCGGAAAGAATGCCCAAACTACCGGTTGTAATCCCCACCGCGATCTTCAGGGCTGTGATGAGGACTGCGGCCACGACGGAGTTCCCCGCTACAGAGCGCTTCTCTGCGCGAATCTGCTCGAAGGGGGAAATGGCCGAAGTTCCCGACATGAAGGCATTATCGCTGGGGACAGGAATTTAGTCATTTAGTCATTTAGGAAGTTAATCAATTAATACTTGAGAGAGCGCCGACTGAGCGACTGCAATTGAGTGACGAAACCCCATCTGAAGCCAAGCCTTCATTGATTAAATGGATTAAATGCTTAAATGAATAAATGATTAAATGCTTCTGGCGTCGGCCCTTTGGTTCCGCCAATGCTGCGCCGATTGTGCTAGCATTTCCTGCTTGGCATTTTCACCTTTCTAATGGACCAATCCTGGAGGATAAGAGTTATGCGTAAGAGTTGGCTGCTGTGTGCTTTGATGGGGGCGCTGGCGTTCGGACAAGCCGCCCCGAGTACACCTCCGCCGCCGCAGCCGGCACCGGCTCAGGCGGAAAATGAGGCAAAATCGCCCGCTGATACATCGGCTTCAGTCCCCGCAACCGCCCCCGTGTTGACGATCAACGGGGTCTGTTCGGCACAGCCCAAAACCACAGCCGCGAAAACCGCAACCGCTGCGGGCGCAAAAGCAGCTTCGGAGAAGACATCCTCCGGAGATTGCAAGACCGTGATTACCAAGGCCGAGTTTGAGAAGCTGGCGAACGCCTTGGCTCCCAACACCACGCCCCAGCAGAAGAAACAGCTGGCGGGCGTGCTACCTCGAGTCATTGCGATGTCAACTCAGGCCAAGAAGGAAGGCCTCGATAAGACTCCGCAGTATGACGAGACCGTGAAATTCGTGAAAATGCAGGTACTAACGAATCAGCTTCAGCGCAAGATTCAAGAGGAAGCAGCCGATATTCCACCGGCGGAGATCGAGAAGTACTACAAGGAGCACCCCGATCAATACGAGCAGTACAACGTCGATCGCATCTTCGTTCCTCGCACAAAACAGGTTGAGGCCGAAGCGAAAGAGGAAGAGCCGAACGACGAAAAAATGACGGATGAACAGAAGAAGGCAAAGGAAGCTGCGGACAAAGCCAAAACCGACGAGGCTGAACAGGCGATGACGAAGCTTGCGGACGAACTGCGCGCCAAGGCTGCCTCCGGCGAAGACATGACCAAGCTGCAGAAAGAAGCCTTCGACGCAGCCGGCATGAAGATCGAGTCTCCGACCGTGAACCTGCCCAGCGTACGCCGAACCGGCCTTCCACCAGCACATGCCGCTATATTCGACCTGAAGGCAGGTGACGTATCGCAGGTGATCAGCGACTCCGGCGGTCACTACATCTACAAGATGAACAGCAAGTCGGAGATGACGCTGGACCAAGCCCGCAACGAGATTAAGGGCAAGATGCAGAACGACCGTATGCGGGAAAAAATGGAGAAGCTGAACACCTCGTACAAAGTAGATACCAACGAAGCCTACTTTGGACCAGGTGGCATGGCTCCGATGCCGCCTCCTAGGATGTCGCGTCCGCGTCCGGGTATGCCGCCGGCTGGGCCTGCAAGCCAGCACCCGGCTCCGGCACCAGCGCAGCAAGCTCCAGCTCCGCAAAAGGACTAATGGCCAAACCTGTTGTCGTGGTCACGGGTATCTCCGGAAACCTGGGATCCCGGCTTTTGCCCATGCTCGGCAGCTTTTCAGTGATTGGGGTGGATATGCATCCACCCCAGACTGATTCCGAGCTGCAGTTTGAAAGCTTGGACCTGGGAAAGGAATCTTCGACCCGTACCCTCTACGAACTCCTGCGAGATACGCATCCCTTTGCCGTCGTGCATTTGGCATTCGTAATCGACCCGGTACGCAGCGGCGTGCTTGACGTGGACCGGATGTGGCAGATCAATGTCGCGGGAACCGCGCGAGTAATGGAAGCGGTCACCGAAGTAAACCGAACCGCCGATGACGGCATCAAGCAGTTCATTTTTCCCAGCAGCGTGTCAGTGTACGGCTCGGACGGTCCCGCTCCCGCAACGGAGGACTCGCCCTTCCGCGCACACACGTTACCGTACGCAATCCACAAAAAGGAATCCGATGAGGTTGTACAGCAACGGTGCACGGCATTGCGTGGATGCAGCGTCTACATTTTGCGACCGCATATTTTCGCAGGAGCGAGCGTTGAGAACTACTTGTTGGGAGCGTTTCGTGGCACACCCAACGGAAAAGGCGAGCGCGCCGCGAGGATGCGCGCTGCCGGGAAGCGTTTACCCTGCATGTTGCCCCGCGGTCAGCAGTATCCCGAGAACAAGATCCAGTTTATCCATGTTGACGACATGGCCAGGCTGATCCGCCATATCCTGCAGCGCGAGCCGGAGACACAGCGATTGACGGTGCTCAATGTCGCGGGCCGCGGCGAGCCCCTTACATTTGCCCGCTGCATGGAAATGGCCCACGCAAAGGTTCTGAGAGTACCTGGCAAGTGGATCATGAAGCAAATACTCGCATTTTTGTGGAAACGGCAAATATCCTCTATCCCGCCCGAAGCCGTTCCCTATATGACGGGTCAGTACATCATGAATACGGATCGATTGCGGCGGTTTCTCGGCCCCGAATACGAACACGTGATTCGCTATACCGTCACGGACGCGTTCGCTGATAGTTTCCGTCCTGCTGCTGGCTAGCCTCGGCCGGTTTCTGCGTGTGGTCGTCCAGTGGTATCGGTTGATCCGCACCACCGTAGACCGGAGGATCTCCCAGCGTTCCCTTCATTGGGAGGTGCCGTATGTAGAGCACCAACTGCCAGATCTCTTCATCCCGGAAAATGTCTTTCGAGCCGGGCATTCCTGAAGGAAAGATTCCATTCTGGATGATCCAATGTAATTGGCCGTCCGAGTAGGCTTGTATTCCCGCCGATTTGAGGGAAGGTACGGGCGGAGACATTCTGTCGGCAAAAGGAACGCCAGTGTTCTGGCCGTCGAGACCATGGCAGACCATGCAGTAAGAGTCGAAGTTCTTCTGACCCTTTCTGACGTTGTCCTCTGTTGCAGGAACCGGATTTCGGTCATTGCGACCTCTCACCGTCAGCTGCCGCTTGGTACCTTCTACCAGTCTGGTTTCGAAACCTCCTGGGGTGCGCGCCTGACAACCGGACAACAGCATCGCAGCGAGCGCAATTAACGCGCCCGCTGCTTGAGTAAATGGTGTCTTCGGAGTACGCATGATTACTCCACGACAATGGTCATGTTCATGTTGCCGTGATTCGCACCGCAGAAGTGATCGCAGATCGTGGTGAAAGTTCCCGCTGCTCGCGGGGTAACTGTCACATCGACGCTCTGACCCGCCGGAATTTCTTCATCCAGCCCTAGTTGGCGGAGAAAGAATCCGTGAGTCACGTCTTCGCTGCGCAGGCGCAGCTTCACAGTCTGATCTTTCTTCAGTGTGATTTTGTCCGGGCTGAACGCAAATCGCTTCGCGGTGATTTCCACGACTGGCGTCTCTTCCGGTCGAGGAGACGTTCCTCGGGCAAGCAACACAGTCAGGCATGAAAATACGATGAGTGCGGGTACTTTTGTGGCTTTTGACATAGTTTTTTCCTTTTTAAGGTTTTTGGGATTCTTCGATCAAAGTTCAGAATTTCGGAGCAACTGCTGAGCGCCATTGATGCCGCGGAACTCGCGGGCTGTGAGTTCGATGTCTTCGATCGATAGGGGAGCTGAACTAGGTTGCGCCTGTCCGTTGAAACTAACAGTGCGAATACCCAGATTCTTGAACGGATGCTCCTTCTCAAACGGCACGGCTTTGCGCGGCCCTGAAACTCCGGCGGGATCCGGGAAGGCAAAGATCAGCGACTTGGCAGCGTAGTGACGAACTGGCCCAATCTGATGCTCATCGTCGCGGTGGATATGCCCGTACAGAACCGTGACGTTGTCGTACTCGGCCAGAACGTTCATGACCTGATCGCCGTCGCTGGTGAACCATTCCCAGTCCGGACGCAGATCGAAGAGCGGACGATGGGTAAACACAACAATTGGAGAAGTCTTCGGGAAGCGCGACAGATCTTTCTTCAGCCACGCGAGTTGTTCAGTTCCGACTTCAGGCTTTGCTCGCGACACGTTGTCGAGCGCCACGAAGTGAACACCTCGGTGATCAAACGAGTAGTAACTCTCACCGAAAAACTCCCTGTAGAGAAGTCCGCCGTCGAGCCCGGCATCGTGCTCGCCAGGGACGTGCTTGATGACGGGAACATTGATCCCTTTTGAAATCTCCTGAAATTGCTTGATGCGCTGAATCTGTAGGTCTCGATTTTCCGTATCGTGAACCAGGTCTCCAGTGAAAAGGATGAGGTCCGGCCTGCGCGGAAGCCGGTTGATCATCTCCACGGCACACTCGAATGCTTTCGTACCAAGAGGGTCCGGCGGACCATTGAAACCGACGTGCGCGTCACTCAGTTGTACGAACGAGAAGGGCTCCGGCTTCTCGCCATTCGCCCTGCCGAGTGCCGAGAAAAAGCTGGATGATTCCCCGGCTTTCAGGGAAGCGGGAAAGGCCGTGTAGAGCACGCCGATGCCAAGCGATGAGCCGGCGATTTTGAGAAACGATCTGCGATCGGGTGGTTTCATGTTCTCCTCCAAATGTGCTTGCTGGAATGGAGAACAGGATTCCAGCGGGATTATTCCCTGAAAAAGAAAAAACATTTTCTTCGGCGTGAAGGGAATAAAAGCGCGGGTCGCCAGTTATCCTATCGAGGTGCCAGACCAACGCTCGTCAGCTACGACATTCGCGGACTTGGCATTGCCTCTTTTTGACCAGCTCTACAATTTCGCGCACTGGCTGACGCGAGATCCGGCTGAGGCCGAAGACCTGGTGCAGGAGACGTACACAAAAGCACTGCGCGGCTTTTCCGGATTTGAACTGGGCACGAATTTTCGAGCCTGGATATTTCGGATTCTGCGGAATTCGTTCTTGACTTCACGGACCGGGCTGAAGTTGGCAACGTCGAGCGAAGAGGATCTTGAGGCGCTCACATCGGAGGAACCGTCGCCGGAAGATCTGCTGATTCATGAAGCGAACCGCGATCTCGTCCGCCAAGCGCTGACTGACTTGCCGGTCGCAGCTCGCGAGATTCTGTTGCTCTGCGACGTGGAAGAAATGGCGTATGAGGAGATCGCTCAGGTATTGGCAATCCCGATCGGAACGGTGATGTCGCGCCTGCATCGCGCTCGTAAAGCGTTGCGGAGCCGGATACTCGAGCAATCCAAGGGAGCATCGCATGGAGTGTGATTCCTTGCGGGACAAGCTGGACGCATACGTTGACGGAGAACTGACAGCTCCCGAGGCGCGTCGCCTCGGCGCACATCTGCGTCAATGCTCCGGCTGTGCTGCCGATGCTCTCGCTCGCGTGCAAATGAAACGCGCGGTTTCCCTCGCGGGCAAAGCATATAAGCCCGATCCGGCTTTTCGTCAGCAGATCGAGCAGTCTTTGAAACAATCGGCGCCCGCGGGCAAGACCTGGGGATGGAAACTTGTCTTGGTACCCGCAGTGCTCGTCCTGATTAGTTCGTTATCTCTCTTGTTCCTTGTGAGGAGAGAAAGCGGAAGACGGGCACAAGTATTTGGAGAACTTGCCGATCTTCACGTCTCAACCCTTGCCAGTGCGACTCCAGTGGATGTAGTGTCCACAGATCGACACACGGTGAAGCCATGGTTCGAGGGAAAAATCCCATTCGCCTTCAACCTGCCTGAAATGCAAGGCACAAGCTTCACACTTCTTGGTGGACGCGTGGCTTATCTGGAGCAGAGCCCCGGCGCACACTTGATCTACAAATTACGAAATCACGAACTCTCGGTCTTCATCGTTCAGGAGCGAGGAACCGAAGGTGCACGCTGGGCTCCTGAACCGGTAACCGAACTGTCGTTCACATTCGAGACCTGGAGCGAGAAGGGGTTACGATATTTCGTAGTTGGAGATGTGGGAGCCGCCGACGTGGAAAGCCTGAGTAAGTTACTCCGTGATGCGCAATAGGTGTGCGACTTACTTGATGCCGCGATAGAGTGCAGCAATACCGAAGGTATAAGGCGTCCATTCCGCACCCGAGAATCCTGCCTGCTTCATTCGCTGCAGCATTTCTCCCGGCGATGGGAAGCGTTGTACCGAAGCGGGGAGATACGCGTATGGACCGCGTACGCCCGAGATTATCGTTCCGATTCGCGGCAGAACTTTTTTGAAATAAACCCGGTACACCGCTCCCATCGCTCCTTTGGGCTCACCAAAATCCAGGATGCCGCACTCCCCACCGGGGCGAAGCACGCGAGCAATCTCTCGCAATCCGCCGTCGTAATCAGCGAGATTCCGGAAGCCGAAAGCAGAGGTCACGAGATCGAAGTGTGCATCAGGAAACGGTAAGCTGAGGGCATCCGCTTCGACCCAGACCGGGACAGCGGCATTCCGAGATTGCGATTTGGTACTCGCGCGTTGCAACATCGCATGCGAGAAATCTGCGCCTGCAATTTGTGGCGCGTTCTTCCCTGCCTGTCCCATCAGGGCGAACGTCATGTCCCCAGTTCCGCAACAAAGATCGAGTGCCCGAGCATTAGGCCGGGTGAGAATGTGTCGAAATGTCCGCGATGCACGTCGCCACCACAGGCGATCGATATTCAGTGACAGGACATGGTTGAGCAGGTCGTATCGTGGCGCGATCGAGGTGAACATGTCGCGCACGGCTCGGGCAGCGGATTGCCGGTCCTTTGCGCCTTGAGGGGCGGCACCAACGACTGGGGATTTGCTTTCAGGCACGATGTCGAACAATCCGGCTAGCGGCGCTTCTTCTTTGCACTCTTGAACTGCTTCACAATACCTTCCACTTGCAAAACATGATTGGTATCGTGGCCGGCAAACATGCGGGTCAGGTGCGCCATCGTTTCTTTGCCGCGTTCCAAGTGCATGCCGTAGTTGTCCCAGCTCTCTTTGGGAATCTCTTTCAACATGGCAAGATTGTTGTCGCGGAGCGTTCGGAAGAGTTCCAGCGAGCGGCTGGCATCACGATTCTGATACTTGAAGGCCGACGCCCACGCTTCCTGATCATAGGGTTGGATCGTAACGCCGTTTTCGCCGATGACGGACCGCATCCGCCAACTTGCCACAATCTCTGTATCGGCAAGGTGCGCGATGATTTCGGCAATCGACCACTTTGCTGGCTGCGGACGCCATTTGAGCTGGGAAGACGACAGGCCTTTGATTGCTTTCTGCAGGCGTGCTGCTGTCGTGCGTTGCACCTTGACTGCATCCTGGCCTTCAACGTATCCCAGAATTCGACCAATGTATTGCTCGGCGGTCTCCTGCATAAATCCCCCTATTTGCTCCAGACCCAGCCGCCACGAGACAGGCGGCGCAACTCTTCTACGGAATCGAGGACGGCACTTTCGGGAACATCGCTGGCCACTTCGACCTTGCCAATCTCACGCGGCAGAATGAAGTGCACTACGCCATTCTGCGTCTTCTTATCGGATTGCAGGCGCGCCAGAATCTTGCGCGCGCTGGCATTCACTTCAGGCAAGCGTCCAAGGCTAAGGACCGAATCGGTGATGCGACCAGCTGTGACGCTGTCTGTGCGGCCCACCTTAAGCGCGATGTTCGTAGCGGCTACCATCCCCCATGCGACCGCTTCCCCGTGCAAGAAGCCACGGTAGTTCGTCTCAGCTTCGAGGGCGTGACCGATCGTGTGTCCCAGATTCAGGACTCGGCGCAACCCTCCCTCGTGCTCGTCAGCGGAAACGACCTCAGCTTTGAGCTTGACCGACTGGGCAATCAGCCATTCCAGTTCCGTCGGATCCCTCTTCACAATTTTCGCCCGGTTCTGCTCAAAACGGATAAACAACTCAACATTGCCGATGATTCCGCACTTCAATGCCTCGTACAGCCCGGAACGAAATTCGCGGTCCGGCAGAGTCTTGAGCACGGTAGGATCGATGAGCACGACACGAGGATGATAGAAAGTGCCAACAAGATTCTTGCCGGTGATGAGATTGACGCCGGTCTTCCCTCCCACCGATGCGTCGACTTGTGCGAGAACTGTGGTTGGAACCTGTACAAACTCCACGCCCCGCATGTAAAGAGAGGCCAGCAGGCCGGCAACGTCGCCAACCACGCCCCCTCCAAGAGCAATGATGACGGCTCTGCGATCTGCACCTAACTTGGCAAGTTTTTCCGCCATTTTCTCAACATTGGTGAGGCGCTTGGCAGGCTCGCCATCAGGCATGACCATGACCTGCGGATCGAAGCCGCTAGACTTTAGCGAAGCGATAAATTTCGAGCCCCAACGCCTTCGAACCGGAGGCACGGTTACCACGAACACATGGCTTGCCTTGGGCAGAAGATCCGACAAAATTGATCCTGCCCGGCTGAGCAGTCCATTTTCTATCCACGCCTGGTACGGGCGCGGGAGAACGTGGATGGTCGCTTGCGGCATTGCGTTCTCATCATAGCGTAAGCATTGGTGTGAATGCCTCATAGCCCCGGTGGTACTATTTCCCGGTTATGAAGGGCCTTCCGGCCGAAACCGATTTCGTGGTTGTAGGTGCCGGCGTCGCCGGGCTGCGTGCTGCCATTGAATTGGCCGAGGCTGGGCATGTACTCATCCTGAACAAGAAAGCAATTCCCAGTTTCAAATCGGCGGACTGGAGAAGTGAAGGGCTGTGGCTCAGCGACGAGGACGATGTCAGCCTTCATCTCCAAGACACACTTACCCACGGCGATGGCCTATGCGACGCGACCGCAGTGAAGACTCTGCTGGAAGAAGGCGCTGGACGGATCGAGGAGTTGATCGCGTGGGACGCTGATAGCAGCAAAAACCTCGTATTCGAATTGGAGAACACACACGCCAAAGTGCGCGTTCTCCATTCGAGAGGGGCGTCGACGGGCCGCGAAGTGCTGCGCGTACTTTTTGAGAAAGTGCAGTCTCTCAAACACATCTCTATCGCACCTTTGAATTTCGTGACGGAATTGCGTACCGATGCCGGCCGAGTCACTGGTATTTCAGTCCTCGATGAAAAAGGGATGCCCCACGAAGTCGCCTGTTCCGGTGTGATGCTGGCGACCGGCGGCATAGGCCAAATCTATAGAAATACGACAAATCCAGAAGCCGCGACCGCCGACGGGATCGCGCTCGCATTTCGTGCGGGCGCCGAAGTGGGCGACATGGAATTTGTTCAGTTCCATCCTACGGCGCTTTATATGAAGAAAGTTCCGGCATTTCTGCTCGACGAAAGCCTGCGTTCAGAAGGTGGCTATCTGCGGAATTTCGAGCTGGACCGGTTCATGGCCAAGTACCACCCGCTCGGGGAACGGGGTCCAGGAGCTGTCGTGTCGCGGGCAATTGTGCACGAAATGGAAGTGAGCCGCGCCAAGGATCCTTTCGTGTATCTCGATGTCACGCACATGAACGCTACAAAGGTGCAGAAGCATTTTTCACGAATTTACGAAACATGCATGGCTTACAACATTGACATCACGGAAGATCTGATTCCTGTCCGGCCAGCAGCACACTTCGGCGTCGGGGGCGTTCGTACAAATCTGGATGGGAGAACAAACATCGCCGGACTCTACGCCGCGGGGGAGGTCGCGTCGAATGGAGTGCACGGCGCCAACCGGACGCCAAGTAACTCCTTACTTGAGTCGCTCGTCTACGGAGCGCGGGCTGGAAAGGCGATGTGCTCCCTGACAAGTGATTCGCGGAAGGTTCCTACGCCCAGGGAAGCCGTGTGTTCGAACGGACCTGTCGAGGCCGGGCTAGAAGAGGCCATCGGCCAAATTCAGGATCTGATGTGGAATGAAGTAGGCGTCGTGCGAATTCGTACGGGCATGCAAAAAGCGGTCAAAACTCTCGAGCAGATGGCTGAGAAGGTGGCTCACCCCAAGACCCGTCGCGCGCACGAAGCAGCAAACCTGCATTTGACGGCCCTGCTGGTAGCGCGTTCGGCACTCGCCAGGGAAGAAAGTCGCGGCGCGCATTATCGCATCGACTATCCGGACCACGACGACCAGAAGTTTTTGAAACACTCCGTCGTACGAAACGACAGAACCGTTTTCATTTAGCTGGTCTTCCCGCCTCTCTCAGGAAACGCGACCGAAGCTCCCACAGAAACGAGGAGCACTGCGAATACCGAGGCGAGAGTGATGGTGATAGGAATCTCGAAGTAATCCGCCAGCAGCATCTTCGCTCCTACGAAGACTAGAATCACTGCTAAGCCATAATGCAGAAAACGAAAGATCTTCATCAGTCCCGCAATGGCAAAGTACATAGAGCGCAGGCCGAGAATCGCGAAGACATTGGACGTGTATACGATGAACGCCTTCAGCGTAATGGCTAGAATCGCCGGAATGGAGTCCACCGCAAACACGACGTCTGTCGTCTCGATAACGAGCAACACAATCAACAATGGGGTGGCGTAGCGCCGGCCATTTTCTTCCGCGATGCGCACAAAGAACTTCCCATCGCGGTAATCCTTTGTAACGGGAATCAGGCGCCGGGCGGCTTTTACGATCGGGTTCTTCTCAGGATCGACCTGGCGATCCCCCGCAAGGAACAGGCGAATCCCACTGTAAACGAGTAAGGCTCCGAACCCGTAGAGCAGCCAGTGAAAGCGGTTGATGAGCTCGACGCCAGCGCCGATGAAAATTCCGCGCAGAATTAGGGCGCCCATGATTCCCCAGAACAGCACGCGGTGCTGCTGTTCTTCGGGAACCGCGAAGTAGTTGAAGATCACTAGAAAGACAAAAAGATTGTCGACGCTTAAAGACAGTTCGAGGACGTACCCGGTTACAAACTCAAGGCTGGCCTGATGGCCTTGCCAGTACAACAGCAGGATTGCAAACGCTCCGGCCAGCGCAACGTACATTGCGCTCCATCCCAGAGCTTCGCGGAAGCGGACGACGTGGCCAGGCCGATGAAAGACTTTCAGGTCGATCACCAGCATCCCTAGCGCGAAAACGTTGAAGAGAATCCAGAATAAGAGCAAGGCGAATCGTCGAATGCCGATTTTCGATTGACGCGTCTTCAATCGGCAATTGGAATTTGGAACCTGGAGATCAAACTATTTTTGTCGTCCGCGCTTTCCGCTAACCCAATCATCCCAGATGCCGTCTGCCTTAAGCATCTCGACGCTCTTAGTGTCACGCATAGTCTGTTCGATTTGGTCGTGGGTCAACCGAGGCCCGATCTTCTGCGGTAAGTCAGCGAGCTCGAAGGCGAAGGCCGCAGCCTCTGCTACGTGTTTCTTCAGTTGCGGGAAATCAACCTTGTCGTACGTATCTGACACAGCGTGGTAATTTTCCAAATAATTTGCTTCCTGTTGGTCGGCGACGAAGGTCGGAACGCCTTCCAACATGAAATCGAAGTGATCCGTCCCCCACTCCATGTCGGGCTTCAGGTTCTTCAAATCGAACTGGGCCAGGGGAGCAATCAGGACCTCTGTGATTGGAAGAACGTCCTTTCTGCCGCCCGTGGAGAAGCCGGTGGTTTTTCCTGTTCCAGAGTCATAGACAATGACACCTGCGGCACGGTCGAGTTCGGCGCGGTGATTGAACGCGTAGGCGCGGGATCCTAAAAGCCCTTCTTCCTCCCCAGAAAAGAGAATGAAGCGAATGGTCCGGCGCGGGGTCACTGCCGCGGCTTTGATGGCGCGCATGGCGTCAATGACGAGCGCGGCGTTACAACCGTTGTCGAGTGCTCCCGTACCAAGTTCCCAGGAATCGAGATGAGCGCCGACGATAACGAATTCATCGGGAAGTTCGCTTCCTCGAATTTCGCTGACCACATTGGCGGCCTTGATGGGTCCGCCGATCTGATTGGGGATGGAAAGATCAGCCCACACCAGATTCCCCGCTGCCAGCAAACGTGCCATCCGCTCGCCGTCTTCGCGGGCAAGAATCACCATGGGCAGCTTGTCGATCTCTCCTGCCCCGGAGTTCGTGTGGCGATACATGATGTCGTGCTCGCGGGTGGCCATAAATGCGATCGCTTTGACCTTAGCCGCTACAGCGCGGTCGATTATTGGCGGCGCATTTGCGTATTCCGCAAACAAATCTGCCCAAGTCTTCAGGACGGTCGTGTGCACGAGCGCGATCTTGCCGGAAATATCTCCCGCTTTTTGAAAATCGGCCGCTTTGCCCTCGCCCACATCTACAACTGGAACGTGCCTCACAGGGGACAGTGCAGGCGCCCACGCCACCGAAATCGCCCGTACATGAAACGTAGACAGAACAGTGCCACCACCTACGCCGGTAGAACTGACCTGGTGAGCGGTGGTCGCTGTCATCTGCGTATCACCCTCGGACCACGAGAACGGAATCTCAAAGCTCTCGCTGTGGACGCTTTCAGCACCGGCGGCAGTGAAGGCACGCATGCCCCATTGCACGGCGTGTTGCATCGCGGGAGTACCGGGGACACGACCTCCAATCTCGTCAGTCAAGCTCCGGAGATTTTCCTGCAACGGCGAGGATTGCATGGCGGCTTGAATGATTTTATTGACCGAATCGTTCTGAGCGGGAGGGTTGGCGGCGAAGCAGGAAAGATTCAAGATGCAAACACAAAACACGATCCCATGGGTTCGCATATTCGTCTGCATTAGAAATGAAAATCGGAAAAAGCGCAAAGAAGCAAAACCGCAAAGGACACGTAAGTTGCACGAAGGAATACTCGAGTCTTACTTCGGTGGTAGCGGCTCCATTTTATCGAGGATCCGGATGGTTTCCAGGATGACGCTGCCAACGATCTGCAGGCTTCGCGGGCTCAATTTATCGACAGTATCTTGCGTGGTATGCCAGTACGCGTCGTTGTAGCCGTAGGTAAAGTCGATCAGGTCGACAGCAGGGACTCCGCGTTTCAAGAATGGAAGATGGTCATCGGAAACTTCAAGGTCACGCCCAAAGAAGTGCGATTGGTAACCGAGCCGGGTTGCAGCCTCGCGAACAACTTCCTGCAGCCATGGTGTGGAATGGGTGTCACGATCGACATTCAAGTCCGCATCGCCGATCATGTCCGCGAGAATTAGCGCTTTGACTTTCTTCAGCGTCCCATCGCCGTGCCACTTTTCGACAAGGTGTGTAATGCCGTACAAGCTGTCCTGCTCAAACGGCATTTCGTTCGGCAGGCCACCCGATCCATCGGGCTTCATAGCCTCTTCGGCATCATCCCAGACCAGCCAGACGCTATAGCCAGCGCGCTGCTTGCCACGAAGATGGTTGGCAAGCTCCAGCAGCAGTCCGCTCGAAGATCCGCCGTCGTTTGCTCCGACGAACGAAGTCTTGCGCAAAGGATAGTTCGTGTCGTAATGACTGGCGATGAGAATAATGCCGTCTTTAGTGCCGGGATATTTCGCGACAATGTTGTGAACCTGAAACTTCCCTTCCGGAGTGTCAGCGGTGAAGACATCGTCTTCCACCTGATCGCCCTTCAAATGCGCGTCAATGTAGTCCTCTACCTTTTTATGTGCCGCACTTCCCAGAGGCCGTGGACCGAATTTCACGATGTCTTTCACGTATTGCATCGCGCGATCTCCATCCGCCGCGGGCAGCGGGCCGGGATCTGTCGGATAGGTGACCTGCTGGACCGTAGCAGGAGTGCTGGCCGCAGCGCTTTGATTCGGAGTAGGTTCCTTGTCGCGATCGCAGGCCAAAAGTGCGAGAGCCAAAACAAACAGTGAGGCTGACAACAACTTTGGCGATGTCATCGAGCCTGTTTCTCTCTCCGCGCGGCGCGCTGCTTTGGATGCACTGCCCATGCCACTCCGATGCTGACCGCATAGAGCGCAATCATCGGCGCGGCGAAGATGCACATGTTCAGGATGTCGGTGGTTGGCGTCACGATCGCAGCGATGATGAAGATCACCAGGATTGCGTAGCGAAAATTCTTCAACATGAACCCGGCACTCATGATCCCCATCAACGCGAGAAAGAAGACCAAGATGGGCATCTCGAAGATCAATCCCATGCCAAGGACGACGCTCAGAAAAAGTTGTGTGTACTCGCCGACGGTAATCATCGGCTGGAATTGTTTGCCGAAGTTGATCAGGAATGTTAGCGCATACGGGTAGACAAACTTGTAGCCGAAGATTCCGCCGATACTGAACAGACTGATCGTCGATACCATGAACGGAATGACGTACTTCTTTTCCTTGCGGTACAAGCCGGGGGAAATGAACATCCAGACCTGATAAAGGACGAACGGTGACGTCAGGAATAATCCTGCAAGTGCAGCGATCTTCAAGTAAAGGTTGAAGGGCTCGGTCGGATTTAGATAGACCAACTTCTCCGACATCCCGTTGGCTTTAAGCGCGTCCATGATCGGACGCTGCATGATGTCGTAGATAGCCTCGACCTTCCACCAGCAGGCGAAGAAGCCGACGGCGACCGCAACGATGGAATAAATGATGCGTTTGCGGAGTTCCTCGAGGTGATCGAGGAAGCCCATGGTGGGCATCGACTCTTTTTCTTCTTCGCCGCTTTCAGGTGCGGCCGCCAGTTCAGGCATGAGACTCCTGCGAGGCGGGGGATGTTACTTCTTCCTCAGGCGGTCGAACGGCTTCGGTGGCGACCGGGGCCTCGGATCCGTTGGTGGGTACAGTAGCCGATTCCGAACTGGGAGCGGCCAGGGTCGCTTCCGTGGCGGGCACCGAACCCTCCGTAATAGCCGGAGGTGCCACATAGCTGACATCCGTCACTGTCGAGCCCATAGCTCGGCTGGTCACGCCCTCCACTGGCGGACTCGGTGGCAGGATCGTCTGTTTCCTGTCCTCTACCTCAAGATGAGCGATCTCTTGCTCGATCTGGGCCTTGAATTCGTTAGAAGCCCGCCGGAACTCGTTCATGTACTTGCCGACCTGGCGGGCGATCTCCGGCAGTTTCTTTGGCCCGAAAATGATGAGGGCCAGAAAGAACAGGAAGATCGTCTCGGAAAAACTCATGCCGTTCATCATACTGCCGGAGAAGGAAAGGCGGCAATGCTCGCGAGACGAAGTGATGACAAACTTTCCTGGACGAATGATGGATGCTTATCATGTGGAAACTCTTACGTGGATGGGGGATTTGTGAACGATTTACTTACAGATGCCGCGAAGCGAGCGTCGCAGTATGTTGAGCAAATACGGGAACGACGAGTCGCGCCGCTGGCAGAGGAGATATCTCGGCTGGAAAAACTTGCTGGACCGCTACCCGAGGCTTCTTGCGATCCCACCGAAGTATTGGCCATGCTTGATGAATTCGGTGCGCCGGCAACGGTCGCGACGACAGGCGGGCGGTTTTTTGGCTTTGTAATCGGAGGGGTGCTTCCCGCTGCATTGGCGGCGAATTGGCTCGCAGGAGCATGGGACCAAAACGCTGCCATGCACATGATGTCGCCGGTCGCTGCCAGGCTGGAGGAAATCGTCCAAGGATGGATCCTGGATATGCTTGGGGTGCCTGCCACGAGCGGCGTGGGTTTCGTCACAGGCACAACGATGGCGAACTTCTCCGGACTGGCGGCCGCAAGATCGGCAATCCTCCAGAAATCTGGCTGGAATCTGGAAGAGGACGGATTTTTTGGCGCGCCTCCAATCCGTGTCGTCGTTGGACAGGAGGTGCACGTTTCTGTATTGCGAGCCTTGACGATGCTCGGACTCGGCCGGTCGCGCGTGACCACCGTACCTGTTGACGGACAGGGCCGCATGCGCGCTGATTCCCTGCCTCGACTCGATGAAAAAACTATTGTCTGTATTCAGGCCGGGAATGTGAATACGGGAGCCTTCGATCCGGCAACGGAGGTCTGCGCCAAAGCCCGCGACGCCGGTGCCTGGGTGCACTGTGATGGTGCGTTCGGGCTCTGGGCCGCGCTTTCACCACAATATGCACATTTGGTCGAAGGTGTCGCGGATGCCGATTCGTGGGCCATCGACTGCCACAAGTGGCTCAACGTGCCCTATGATTCCGGAATCGTAGCAGTGCGCGAGCCGGAGCATTTGCAACGATCTCTTTCGTGGGGCACAGCCGCGTATCTAACTGAAGGATCAGGCAGGGAGCCTTGCCAATACACTCCGGACGCGTCCCGAAGGGCGCGGGGTATCGAGCTATGGGCCGCCATGCGTTCGCTGGGACGAAGCGGCCTGAGAGAACTTATCGAGCGGAATTGCTGTCAGGCGAAGCTCTTCGCCGACCGTCTCCGTAGCGCTGGTTTCTCCGTGCTCAACGATGTCGTGTTGAATCAAGTTTTAGTCTCATTCGGCGACCCGGAAGAGACTCGAAGGGTCATTTCCGAGATACAAACAGACGGCGCCTGTTGGTGCGGGGGAACGGTTTGGCAGGGACAGACGGCGATGCGGATCTCGGTCTCCAGTTGGGCCACAACGGACGAAGACGTGGAGCGGAGCGCTGCCGCCATGATCAGGATCGCAAGGGCGTCCAAAGGCAACTCCTAGCCGGCTTTTTGATCCCGGGAGGGGAAGCCGGAGCGCGACAGATTGCATCTCATGAACAGGGCTGTCCCAACGGGTTACTATTGGTGACCCTACCGGGCTGGTTCCGTCTAAAGCAGTGGTATACTCTGTATATTCAGCGCGGTAGCTGGGGTGGAAGTTCGCCCTCAATCAAGGAAATTTAAAGATGGCACGTAGTTCTCGCCGATCACTCTTCCTCGTAGTCTTTTTCCTCCTTGCCTGCGGATTCCTGGGAATTCTGTTTGCCCAGCGCTCCGGCCAGCAGTCGTCGATGACAGGCGACTCCGAGGTCAAGGACAGCCTTAAACAATTCACCGACGTGTATTCCCTCATCGAGGACAACTACGCCGAACCGGTGAATCCTGACAAGGCGATTTACAACGGGGCGATCCCCGGCATGCTGCACGCTCTGGATCCGCACTCGAATTTCTTTGATCCCAAGTCGTACGCGCTCATGCGCGAAGACCAGCGCGGCAAATACTACGGCGTTGGCATGACAGTCGGCCCGCGCAACAACAAAGTCATCGTCATCTATCCGTTCGTCGGAACGCCTGCTTACAAGGCAGGAATTCATCCAGGTGACGTCATCATCGCCGTCGATGGCAAGTCCACCGAGAACATGAGCACGGGCGATGTCGCTGACTTGCTCAAAGGACCCAAGGGAACAACGGTCCACATCAGCATCTCGCGTGAAGGCGTCGAGAAGCCGATGGAGTTCACGCTGGTGCGCGATGAGATTCCGCGCTACTCCGTCGATGTCCACTTCCTGATTAAGCCGGGCGTCGGCTACATGCACGTCAACGGCTTCAACGAAACTACGGAACATGAAGTCGCGGAAGCGCTCGATTCCTTCGGTGATCTGAAGGGATTGATTCTCGATCTGCGCGGAAATCCCGGCGGATTGTTGAGCGAGGGAGTCGGCGTTGCCGACAAGTTCCTCAAGAAGGGACAGCTCATCGTTTCGCATCACGGCCGCGCTTCGGCTGAAAAGCGATACGTGGCGCAGCATGGCAATGGCGGCAAGGATTATCCCATCGTTGTGCTCGTGAACCGGTTGACGGCTTCGGCGGCGGAGATTGTTTCCGGCGCGATACAGGATCATGATCGCGGCCTGATTGTCGGCGAAGTTACATTCGGCAAAGGCCTGGTTCAGACCGTTTATCCACTGTCGGAAAACACAGGACTGGCTCTGACCACAGCGCATTACTACACGCCGAGCGGACGTCTCATTCAGCGCGATTACAGCAATATCTCGCTGTACGACTACTACTACAACCGCAGCGACAGTGATGCCAGCAACACCGCGAATCGCGAGGTGAAGCTGACCGACAGCGGCCGCACAGTCTATGGCGGCGGCGGTATTACCCCAGACGTCAACATTCCGCCGATCAAGAGCAATCACTTCCAGGACACGCTGCTTCAGCACTACGCGTTCTTCAACTTCGCCAAACGGTTTGTAGTCGATCATCATCCGACGAAGACGTTCGAAGTCGATGACGCAACGATGCAGGCATTCCGTAAGTCGCTCGATGAGGCCAGTATTCCTTATACGCAGGCCGATCTCCTCGACAACAACGACTGGATCAAAGCCAACATCAAGTCGGAAATCTTTGTGGACGCGTTTGGCCAGGACGAGGGTATGAAGATTCGGGCGGAGTCCGATCCAGAGGTTGTCAAAGGTCTGGATCTGCTGCCGCAGGCGAAGGCTCTGGCCGAAAACGCGAAGAAGATTGTCGCCGAACACAATATGGCGCCCATCTTGAATCGCTAACTGACCATGAATCTCACCAAGCCCGGACTTGTTCCGGGCTTTGTTTTTTGTCTGCGTTTGGGTAGTTTTACGCATCCGCGTATTCATTGACTCTGCGGTTCTAGTGGGCGAGAATACGTGGTAGGCGCGGTTGCGGGGGCGATCGCGGATGCTGCATACGAGAGTCTCCAGCGAACTCACCCGCGGTAATTCTTGAAGATCGATGGACTTTTTTAACGCTCACGAGGAGCTGGGCGTTAGCAGCCTACGGTTCTCGTCAGCGAGGGTTCCTTGAACATATTCATTTTGACCGGAGCAGTGCTGCTAGCCGCGGTTGCTGGTTTCACGGACCTGCGAAACCGGCGTATCCCGAATTGGCTAACTGTTTCCGGGCTTGTCGCTGGGGTTGCGGTCCGCGCGTTTTTTCAGGGTTGGCCGGGGGTCAAGACTTCCCTGCTGGGAGTGCTGCTCGGTTTGGGCTTCTTGTTGCCATTTGTCCTGCTTCGGAGCTTGGGAGCAGGAGACTGGAAACTGGCAGGAGCGCTGGGAGCATTTGCCGGCCCAGCACTTTTGACCGATTTGCTGATCGGATCGATTTTTGTCGCTGGGTTGATGGCGGCTGGGCTGGTGATCTACAAAAGACGGGTGGGACAGACCGTTCGCAACATCGGGCACATTCTGATTTCGCTGGTTACGTTTCGATTGCCGGAGACGCGTGTCTCGCTTGATAATCCGGATGCATTGAAGGTCCCCTACGGGGTCGCCTTGGCTTCTACTGTGATGCTGTACGCCGCGGCGCACACTTGGGGAGTGGCTGCATAGATGAAGGCGGAAGTTTTCAAACTCGTCCGGCGCTTGCTACGCGAAACCCATGGCGCGGAGATCGCCGAAGCCGCGGCCGTCCTGCCGCTGATGTTCATGATCCTGCTCGGCATCTTCTGGTTCGGGCAGGCTTTCAGCATCTATGGAGCGATCACCCGAGCAGCGCAGGAGGGAGTAAGAGCTGGATCTGTGCCGCAATGCGCCACATGCGGGACTCCGATGACCTACAACGCATATGCAACCGCAGCGCAGGCGGCAGTGAACAACGCGCTTGTCGCCTCCAAACTCGATCCAGCCCAGATACCGTCGATGACGCCATCACTCACCCCCTGTCCAGGTATCGTCACCTTATGCGGAGCCGGTCAGGCTTGTGTGCAGGTTCCGGTGAAACTACTCGACGCCGGCCAAGGCAGTGGACGGGATTGCGGCATCTCGGTCTCTTTTCAGTATCCTTTTAAGTTCTGGTTGCCTTTCACGTCAGTAAACAATCAACAAATCCTGTTGACCGCATCGGCTAGCGCAAAGATGGAGGCGAATTGATCCGACTTTTTGCCAGCCGGTTTCAGGGAGGTTACTGCTTTCTCCGCGCCCTGGCGGTGATGGCAAGACAGGCTTGGTTTGCGGAAGGAGCTGCACAGATCGTCGAGTTCGCCGTCGCTCTGCCTTTGCTGGTCGTTTTTGTAGTCGGAATTTTTGATTTCAGCAATGCTTTCACTCTTAAACAGAAGCTCACGAACGTTACCCGCGATGCGGCCCGCACCGTCGCAACCGAACCCACCTCAGACCTGGGCAACGCAATGCCGATTTCTGTGTCTGATGCCTTCTACATCATCGACAATTACCTTAAGGCCAACAACATCAACGACTGCGGAGTGAATCCGGCAGGGACGCCGGCGGGTATTCCTCTGACCTGGAAATTTACCGTCGCCGCTGCTGGTCCTACAGGTTGTGGAATCACCATCATCATCAATCGCGGCTATTATTATTCGCTGCCGGTCCCCGCGCAGCCGCCCCCCGCGACCTGCCTGCCAACTCGGCCGAATAATGGGGAGACCCAGATGGTGGGCACATGCATTAGCCTTCAGTATTCCTATCCTTGGCGCTTTGGGCAGGCGGCGAGCCTCATCGGCGGAAGTGGCCGAGGGCTACCCACAATGATCTCAGCGCAGGCTATCGCCGCCAATGAGTTCTGAATGAGAATCGGCACGCAAGTTCGACGCTTAGAGCACAGTAAGGAACGTGGCGTCACGATGGTGCTTGTAGCCATAGCGATGGTTGCGATTATCGCCATGGCCGCAATGTCCATCGACCTGGTGACTCTTTACCTTGCGCGCGAGGAATCGCAGCGCACTGCCGATGCGGCAGCGCTCGCTTCGGCTCGAGTTCTCTCAGTCGCAGGGCCGACAAGCACGGGCGATCCTGGAGCGACTTACTGGCCCCCCATTTGCGGAGGCACGAACAGCTGGTCAACGCAGGCCGCCGCAGCTGTGGCTGCACAGAACTCAGTCAATGGACGACCATCGACGGTGACAGTGATGTATTCGGATGGTTCCGTGAGCAATGCTGATTGCTCCACGCTTGGGCCAGCTTTCGGCGTCAACCCAATGGTGACGGTTCAGATTTCACCGGCTAGCATTCCCAGTTTTTTTTCTCGGATTTGGGGAAGCACATCGAGCAGCGTCAGCGCTACGGCCACGGCGGAGGCATTCAACCCATCCGGCTCGGACCGCACAGGTGTGGCTACTAACGGTGTGGTTACGCCCGTGCAACCACGGTGCGTGAAGCCTTGGATTGTGCCGAATCGGGAGCCGCTTGGAGGAACTTGTAGTCCTGGACCTCCGACGAACACCTGCCCCAATATCGTGTCTCTCACTGACGGTCGAATTCGGAACGCTGGGGTCTCTACCGACGGCTCGGGAGACAATGGAATAGTCGGTGAACAGTTTTTTCTGGTTGCTGACTGTGTTACTGGAAGCAGTCCTTGCGCGATCACTCCGATCGGCAGCGCGGACAATCCGCCCGTGGCAAATTCGACCGTATTTGGAACAGGCCTTGGTGGAAGACTCGACTACTTGCCCGGCGCCGTCATCGGTCCAGCGGCTGCAGTTCCCTCCTGTGCGTCTTCAGGAACAGCGTACGAGTCTGCAGTGGCGGGATGCGACCAGACTACCGTGTACCAGTGCGGGCTCCAGGTTCCGTTGAGCGGCAATCCAAACCAGATCGACCTCAGTGAGAATCCCGGGGGCGCAGCTGGCGATACTGCCATGGGTCTGGCCTGCCTGCTCACCAACAGCACCACTCTTCCACTCGACGGACAAGATCAACTTCGCTCCACGAGCTATCCTTTTGTAGCGTTTGCAGGAGACGCCAACCCGCTCCGCATCTCGGGACCAATCGCAAACAGCAACTCCATCATGACTCTGCCCATCTACGATGACACTGCGGGCGGCGGCACCATAAATACAACCGGCACCACGAACGTCACGATCGTCGGATTTCTACAGGTCTTCGTCAACGACGTCGATCCGAACGGAAATGTTCAAGTCACGGTCATGAACGTGGCTGGCTGCGGGAGCAATGCCTTCACCAACGCTCCGGTGAACAGCAATTCCCCGATCCCCATTCGACTGATCACACCACCCTGATCACGTTGTGATTGAAGAATAGACGTCGCGCTTGAGCAGTGCAATTACGCCCGAACGAGCCGGCGCCGGGCCATCCAGAAAATCAGGGCGCTTCCGGACAAGAGAAGCACCCACGTCGCTGGCTCCGGAGTCGCTACCGGGCCTCCGCTCTTCCCACAGGGGTCGACTTTTTTCTTCGTCTTGTCGTTGGCCGCTGCTTCGATGGCTCCCCCCGTGCCACCCGGTTGTGGCTTCTTGATCGGAGGTGCGCAAACTCCCGGCAAAGGAGGCATGGCGATCGGCACAAATGGTCCATCGCCACCGATCGGGTAGAACACGCTGAGCGGAGGATTGGTCCCACCGGGTCCCGATGGTGGATTCAGCAGACTTGACTGAAACGGCACGGCAGGCATGGTGATCGCCGTCCCAGCGAGAGGATTGATGGGCTCATCGAATTGTGTGGCCGACGGCTCAGCTCGAGAATTGAGTTGTTGCGGAACCTGTATGACCTGATTGGCACAGCGCGTCCGAGCTGTAATCTTCCCGTCTGTGATGACAGTCTCGCCTTTCTTCAGCTTGATGCGCTTCCGAGTCCAATACACTTTGTTCCCGATGCGATACGAGACGTAGGCAGTCTGGGCAAGTACGAGCCGCACTACCCGCGCATGATTGTAGTCAAACCCGGCGTAGTGCATGGCAACCACTGGGTCGTGCTGCGCGGCCCACTTCAATTCATTCACGTCCCGCACTCCTCCGGGGACGATGGAATACGGATAGACCGGACGGCCTTCAAGATTTCGCTCTGCGGCTTGTTGTGCCGCGGCAAATGCCTGGCGGCTCAGTTCGCTGGATTGACGGGAAGGGCCGCTATCGCGGGAACTGCGAAACAACGAAGGGCTGAGCGTGCGCAACGCAACCAGCGCAAAGCACACGACCGAAACCGCGCACGCACAAACCAGCAGTGTGCGACGGACAAAACGATTCCGCCGATGTCGCTGCGTGGGACGGCGACGCATACGCATCCCGCTGCCTTGAATTTCCCCTGAATTCGACAACTCACGCCCTGCTTTCTCGGAGCGGAGCCTGGGAGCTCGTGCCGAGGAATGATCTAAGAGGAATGCCTTACTCTATCAATGCACTTCCACTGCCAATCTCAACCGGACAGACATCGAAAAACATCCGATTTGAAATCTGTTCGCGCACCGAATGCTAGCAGAGAGTGCACATCTTTGCACAAAATCTGCTTCATATTTCTGTGGATAAAAACGATCTCTCTCTTGCGTTGTTTGCATGTATTATCTTCGTGCGCTGTGGCTGGGGGAATCCCACGGGTGTGCCATTTCCAGCGAGTGTTTCACGCTGGTAACATTCGACCGGCCGCGGTTGCAAGCTAAGAGTCGCTTGCAGTCAGTTCGCACCAGGAATCAATCAGGAACATAGGATCGTCGTAGATATTCGGCCGGCAATGTTCGATCGAGGTCGGCCGCGATGTAAATATCGGTAGGAGTTAGTTCATGAGTCTTCGTCGCTTTTGCACGACCGCGCTTCTCGCACTTCTCTCGATCGCATTCGTCCGTCCCGCAGCCGCCGACACCGTCAATCTGAAGTACTTGGGTGTTCAAAACCAGCGGACCTACTTCTCCATTAGTGGCATCAACAAGTACAAGGAATTGATGTCCGATAGTTTCGATAACAAGGTCTATACGGGCCAGTCGTGGTCGGCATCGGCTATGCCGCTCCTCACAGGTATCGCGAAGGGCATGTTCGGTCCGGGGATGAGTCTGGATTACAAAGCCGCGGGTCTTATCTACCGACGCATGCTCTCCAACAAGCTGACGGTCGCGCAAGCGCAATGGGCCATCTGGGGCCTGTTCTCAACCAATGCGCAGAATACGAAGGAATACTCAGCTTTCGGCGGCGCTACCATTGATGCGACATTTCTCGCATTGGCCAAGACTGCGCCAACGAAGGACTACAACGGTCTGTTCCTCTACACTCCTCTGGGAGCCAAGCCTGGATCCGGCCTGATGGAGTTTATCGGCTATAACTGTTCCACGGTTCCGGAACCGGGCAGTCTGACTTTGCTCGGCACGGGCCTGCTCGGATTAGCGCTCGCGATCCGCTTCAAAGTTGCAAAGTCATAGATCCGGACTCAATCAGGAATTACGCAGCCGCACGGCCCGAAAGCTGTGCGGCTCTTGCTTTTACTCGATCGCATACTCGATTCTGATCCCGCGTTTACCAATTTCGTCCAGGAATAGCTCGGCTGGCACATCCAGTTCCTGAAGAACTCCACCGCGCTTGCTGATGGCTCCCGAGGCGAGCATTTGGACCACAATCGATGCGGGTAGCGCAGTGGTCCGCATCATCGCACTCATGTCTGTCTTGGGATCATAATGATCCACCATCGTGAACGATGCGACGCGACCTTTCAGCCGCCCTCCCAGCAATCCGCGAACTCCCGCACGGTTCACTGATTCGTGGGCTTCCAACCGCATGATGCACACGTCCGGACCCTTCGACGCGAATTTCCCTTCGAAGATTCTTGACATCATGGAGCGAGGGGAAATCTCGGCCTTCCCGAACTTCATCTTTTCACTCGAAAAGAGGCCCAATTCCTTCAATTCACAGAGCAGGTCGTAATGACCGGGATATCGCAGAGTCTTCTCGAAACATTCGCCGACTTTCCCCTCGAACGTTTCGGGCAGTGTCGACGTGCCGCCAGAGGTGTGAAAGGCGATCAAGGGCGGAAAACCGGCGATCTGGAAATCCTCGGGCTCTGTTAAAGGCTCTATCGTCGTCAGTTTGCCCTTGCGCAGAATGCGGGCGAGCTCGACGTATTCATTGATAAGTCCTTCGACTGAGAACACCAGTTGATAGTGAAACGGAGGAGTGGGCTGTTCCGGCAGACCACCCACATAAATGCGTAGAGCATCGGCACGGCCGCCGAGCCGTCGGACAAGTTCTCCGCCCAGGATTGATGCCATGCCAGGGGAGAGTCCACAATCCGGCGCCAACGCCACTCCCACTCTCTCGGCTTTTTTCGATAGTGCAAGCTCCTGCCGTACCACCGTGTTATTGCCGCCAAGGTCAGCGAAATGACAACAGGCTTCCACCGCCGCGCGCGCGAGGCCTAGATTTAGGAAATAAGGCACAGCCGAGAGTGCAGCATCATGCCCGCGCATGAGTTTGGCAGACGCTTTCTCATCGCTGGCGTCAAGGCCGACGGCACGTACTTTCTTGTCTCTGGTTATCCGATTGACGCGGGCAGCAACCTCCCGCGCGCGTTTCACATCACTGTCAGCCAGCGTCACCGAATCCACTTGTGGCGTGCGCGCCATGTCGTAAGCCGCCGCCGAGCCCATCATTCCCGAACCGATCACTAAAAGCTTCATAAGATCTCCTGTGAGTAGAGTCGGCCACTTGAATCCGACTCAAGCAATTGAGTGAATAGATTCCGCCCGAGTATGCCGCCAACACACCACTGCCAAAGCGGGGCGGAGCAGGAAATCAAAATGTCAGGAAAGAATTAGAGACCAGCAGGCGAGATGCGCTCGCACACGTAATGTCGAAGATCGAGTCGAAGGAAGCTCACCAAAAATCATAGCACTTCGGAAAGAAAAACCGATAGACATTTGCACCACAACCGCAATCAGTAGAAATTTGTAGCTGTGGCCCGGGGACAAATTCTCTACTGAGCTTCCAACACTTTTGCCAACAACAGGATTCAAAGCTTCATGTCGTCGGCGACGAATGTAGCTCATCCTCAATCTGCATTTCTCAGCCACTTCCACTCCTGGTCATGGTCCCGCATCTTCTTGATTGGCGGTATTAGCATGGCGCTGCTGATTTCAGCGGGCGTTGTACTATGCCTCAAGTACTGGCCTTTCTCCCAGAAAGAAGTTGTTCAGGATCTCGCCGAGGCCAGCGACAGCAACGTCACGATTCAGAGCTACCACCCTACATACTTCCCCGTACCGGGTTGTGTTCTCTATGGCGTTGAGTTTCGCCACGGCCAATACAACAAGGATCTCATCACGATTCAGAAGCTGCGCATCATGGGCAGCTATTCGGGCGTTCTTCGGCATTATGTTCCCCGGATCATCGCGGAAGGTGCACGCGTTTTCATTCCAGCATTCGGAAGCAAAACGATCTTCCATTCGCAGCACTCGGATATCAAGATTGGCGAGATCGTCGCGAATGGGACACTGGTGGAATTCGCATCGAGCGATCCACACGCAAGCCCGTTGACGTTCGATGTACACGACGCGCTGCTCACAGACGTGCGTTGGGGAAGTCCCATCGCCTACCGCCTCAAATTCCGTAATCCGAATCCGCCAGGGGAGCTATCAGTAACCGGCAAGTTCGGAGCCTGGGCTGATGGTCACCCCGAAGACACGCCCATGTCAGGCGACTACTCCTTCGACAAGGCGAACCTGGCGGTATACGACGGCATCGCCGGCCTGCTCAGCTCAAAAGGCAGATTTGAAGGAGTCTTGAAGCACGTTAATGTCTCAGGCAGCACCGACACACCCGATTTTGAGGTTACGTCCGGCGGCCACAAAGTTGATCTCCGGACGCAATTCAATGCGTACGTCAATGCGCAGAACGGTGATGTTTTCCTGAACCACGTAGAGGCGAGATTCAAACATACAACGATCCTAGCCGACGGCAGCGTCGCGCACGGTGAGGCTCACAGTGGTAGAGCTACGAATGTACACTTGACTTCGCGAGACGGGCGGGTCGACGACATTCTTGGGCTATTCGTCACGGACCCCGAGTCACCAATGTTGGGTCCGATTTTTCTGGACGCCCGAGCCGAACTTCCTTCTGGAGATGCTTCCTTCCTCGACAAGCTTCACCTCGGGGGCGAATTCCTGATTCATGAGGGCAAGTTCACCCACCACGACACCCAAGTCGACGTCGACAAGTTGAGCGCGGGCGCCCGAGGCAAGAACAAAGACGTGCCCGACGAGGTGGTCACGGACCTGATGGGAAAAGTAGATATGCGGCATGCGTTAGCCGACTTCTCAAACGCTGATTTCGGAATTCCAGGCGCACACGCCAGACTGCACGGAACGTACAACGTCGAAAATCACAAGGTCAACTTGCACGGCCATATGCGCGTTGAGACCAAAATTTCCAACACATCCAGTGGGATGAAGTCATTTCTGCTTAAAGTCCTGGACCCGATTTTCAAGAAGCGGAAAAAAGGCGAAATTGTTCCCGTTCACATCCTGGGCACCTATGAAAAACCCGATATTGGGCTGGATCTACAGCAAAATGGCAAGAAAAAGCAGGCAAACAAATGATGAAGACTGATGAACCTGGCCAGGATTCCACGGACGGACCCGGATGTAGTCAGACAAGAGGCTGCATGACTTTTTGAGTTCCCCGCAATGCGCGACCGTACAATGGCCGCTGGGCCGCTGTCCTTCGGTGATGCCAGAAGAAGGCACGCACGGGAGTATTCTTGACCAACTGACGGCGAGGGTATTCGACGACATGGAATGTCCCCATTGCCACAGCCAAGTTGGCGCGCACGTAAAGCACTGCAAACGCTGCGGTGGGGCCATACCCGCAGGTCAGCATCTTTTGGAGGAGTGCGGGCTCACTGAGCCAGCCCGTCCGACTGCAGCACCCACCAAGGCTTCCCCCGCTCGTACGGTCGATCGCTTCCGCATTGCGAGATTAGGCGACCGATTTATTGCCTTTGTGCTTGATATCTCCATGTTGTTCGGTCTGTTCGCGGTCGCGGATGCCTGGGCGCTCATGCGATGGAGCACATTAGAGGGCACTGAGTTGCAGCTTACCGCCGCCTCACTCGTAACTGCGATACTTCTAAACACAGCTGTGCTTTTCCTCTACGGCTGGCTTCTGGAAGCGGCTTGTGGCGCTACTCTGGGCAAGGCTCTAGTAGGAATCCGAATTGTACGAACCACGGAGGGTGGTTCCTTGTCGGCCTGCGCCGTACGCAATGCTCTGAGGATTTTTGACGGGCTGGGATTTTATCTTTTGGGGACGGCCGTAGCCGCTTGTTCTAATGTTCGCCAACGGATCGGCGACATTTGTGCACATACTGCGGTCATCGAAGAGAGCTTCGGTATCAGCATGCGACTCACAGCGCTGGTCTTGTGGATTGCAACCCTGTCTGCAGCAGGGTGGGCAGTGCCGCGAATCTGTTCAACCGGAGACTACGTGCAACCCCGCTATCTGAGCCAAGTCATCGTCCGAATTGGCAAGTCAGAAGATTCGTCTTACGTGAGGGTCGCTGGTGTCACCTTGGACCTCCACTCCTCAGCGGGGATCAGCACAAATCGGAAAGCAATTGAGTAGATTGGTGGACCTGGCCGGGATCGAACCGGCGACCTCATCGTTGCGAACGATGCGCTCTCCCAGCTGAGCTACAGGCCCTTGCAGGATGGTTTGGCTGCGAATTTCGATTTTATCAGCGATTGAGAATCTGCACCAACCCTGAGACTGCACGACCGTATCCGGCCGTATGAAAATCGCTTGACGAATACTGCCCTGGTGCGTCTAACTAGCAACATCAGTCGTGTGGGGTTTCGCTCCGGTGTTTGCACAGGTAACAGTCACGAATGGTCGCCGCCAGCGCGCCGTGAAAGTCGCGTCGGTAGGCATTCACGCCGTGCTGCTTGCATGGATGCTGCATGCTCCCGAGCCAATGCTGTTGAACCCGGTCTCCGTCGCTTTGGGGCAGAACGGAACCTCCGTCACTCGTCTCTACTGGTCGAGCAAAACGCCGGACGAGAGTTCTCACAGCTCCTCCGACCTAGCCACGCAAAAATACAAGCACGAGCGCTTCGGGCAGAAGCTGACATGGACATCTGCACCGCATTTGCCTAAATTACCCACTCCCGAAACACCACTGGCCAAAGTCGAAAGAGAAGACACGGCGCCGACTCAAACCTTGTCCGCGCTCGGGCATGGTGCACAAGCTGGCCTCCCTTACGGCACTCTGAACCGCGGCCAGCTTTACGGAGACGAGATACGTCCAGCGCTCCCCGTTTCAACTTCGGATCCCGTAGTTTATCCGTGGCAGCTTCCCACGAGCGCTGGGAACGAAATTATCGAGATCACCATCGACGAGCGCGGCGAAATCACCAACAAGACCGTCCTGCAAAGCCTAGGCGCCGATATCGACACCAAGTGCATGGCGGCGCTTGAAAACTGGCATTTTCATCCGGCTACGCGCAATGGCAGTCCTATCCCGTCAAAACAGGACGCGATCTTCCCTTTTCGAGCCCGCGGTTAAGCTCAATTCAACCTCCTCCAGCCGCTATAATGGCTAGGTGCCTTTGAAAGCAGTTGAGCAAGTTGCATCCGCCGACTTCCCCACCCGCTGGGGACAGTTCCGGATCTATGGCTTCCGCGGCCATTTAGGTTCCGATGGCAACCGCCGTGTGGAAGAAGCGGTAGCCCTGGTCATGGGTGACGTGATATCTACGCCGCCGTTGGTTCGCGTTCATTCCCAATGCCTCACGGGAGATGTTTTTCACTCTCTCCGCTGCGATTGCCGACAGCAATTGGAGCTGTCGCTCTCGATGATCACCGACGAGGGCGCCGGAATCCTGATCTACGAGCAACAGGAAGGACGCGGCATTGGCCTGATGGCGAAGCTTCAAGCCTACGAATTGCAAGACGCCGGGCTCGACACGGTGGAAGCCAACGAGCGCTTGGGATTTAAGGCCGATCACCGCGACTTCACTCTGCCTGCGGAGATTTTGAAGGTGTTGGGAGTTACGCAGGTTCGGCTCCTCTCCAATAACCCTGACAAAGTAGAGGCGCTCGAGCGCGATGGCGTTCATGTTGTCGAGCGCGTTCCTTGCGAGGTCACTCCGAGTCCACACGCGCAGGAGTATCTGAAGACCAAGAAAGAGAAACTCGGACACCTGTTCACTTCGACTCCGTAGCTCGCCTTGCGCTGATACCAGCACCGTGATTTAATTCGCTGCGTCTCCCGGATGGCGAATTCCCTGGCCAGTAAGCTCCTGCGTAATCCTTCTTTCGCCCTGATTCTCGCAATTGTGGGCGCTGCCTCCATGGTGTACTACCACCAGGGACTGTTCATCCCGAAGTCCAACGCCATGCTCATCGCCCGCGGTCTCGGAAGCGGCTACTCGTTCGGAAATGATTTCTATCAAGTGTGGCTCACCTCAAGAGCTCTGTTCGCGCAGAAGCAAAACCCTTACAGCCCTGACATGACAAGGGAAATCCAGATCGGGCTCTATGGGCGTCCGCTCGATCCGAACCGACCTGGCGATTTCGTCGATCTGCGAGTCTTTCCCTATCCCGCCTTCACTGATCTTCTGTTCTGGCCGGCGTCGCAATTCCCTTTCACGGTCGTGCGGGTATTGGTTCCGATTGTTCTGCTAGCGCTGACGATTGCAAGCGTGATGTTCTGGCTGAACGCAATGAACTGGTCCCTCGACTGGCGATGGGTCACACTGATCACTCTTCTGACGCTTAGCAGCTACTCAGCGCTTGAGGGTCTCTATGCGGGGCAATTGGGAGTACTTGTGGCGTTCCTTTTGGCAGGTGCTTTCGCTGCATTGAAGCACCAAAGATTTCTGCTCGCGGGCTTCCTTCTCTCCCTGACCACGATAAAGCCGCAAGTCGCGTTCTTACCAACCATCTACCTTGTTTGCTGGGCTAGCCACGACTTACGCAGGCGAAAGTCATTCCTCACGGGACTTTTCACGACCGTTTCCCTGCTGCTCTTGGCTTCGCTCGTCGCTTTACCCAACTGGATTCCGTCCTGGCTCAGGACAGTTTGGGCGTACCGGCACTACACGACTCCCCCGCTGGTAGCTGACGTGCTCACGTCTCTATTGCCGAATGCGATTGCGGCGGCTGCAACCTTGGTTCTGACACTTTTCATAATCGTCCTGGGTCTCATTCTCGCCTGGCAGAACAGAGGAGTTGATTTCGGGTCTCACCGTTTCTGGTTGATCCTCTCAGTCTTGTTGTCCATCACGACCGTGGTAATACTCCCTGGTCAGGCGGTTTACGACCATCTGATCCTGATTCCTGCGCTGTTTCTGCTCTGGCGTCATCGCGATCAACTGCGCAATGCCGGGAGAATTCCGCGAGTTCTCCTTGCAGCGACGGAGATCATATTTCTTTGGCCTTGGATAGCGGCCTTCGGCTTGGCCATAGCTCATCCCTTTGGGGGACGTATCATCCTAGATTCGCCGATGCTCTTAGCGCTGCCCATTCGCACTGCTGCGTCTCTTCCCTTCGCGGTCTTGGCTTTGCTGGTGTGGACCTGGAGGCTTAGTCGCCAGCGAGCAATTTCGTGAGAGCACTCTTGTTTCTGGCAGGCAGATATTGAAGCGCGGCTCGAGCCAGTGCTAGATAAGCATCATGCGCCGCCGGAACCGGGCGAAGGACCTTTAGGTGTTTTCTGACGGTCTCCACGTCTCCCCGAACGATGGGACCGCTAAATGCTCCGGCAGCACCAAAGGAAGCGTAGTTGGCCAGCGTTTGGAGCAGAATAGGGATCATGCGACGCCTGGCGGACTTTCCGTCCACGCCCGCAAGCTCGGCGACTCTTTCGCTGGCCCTCAGCAAAGAGGTAAGTAAGGGTGAAGCGAATGCTCCCCACGCATGATAGGCAGCTTTGTCCTTCTTTCGGATTGCGAACGCCTGGCCATCTAGGTCATTGACGATCCGGCGTGCGGTTCGGAGGGCTAAAGCGTCGCCTTCAAGGGCAAATGGGACCGCAGCCAGCGACGGCCTCGAGCCGCGGACAAACGTCATCAGCGGGTGCACTGACGCCACAGACGCGCCCTTTTTTCGCAGACTCTCCAGTTCCTCACTACTGAGAGCCCCACTGGAATGCAGCGCGATCGAACCCTTGGCAGCGTTCAAGTCTTTTGCGTATTTGGACGACACCGCTGCGATTTGCGAATCCGGCACGCAAAACCACAGCACAGTGGCCTTGACGTTCTGCAAACCCGCCTGTGTGTGCGCTCCAACCTCCCGCGCCAAAGCCTTGGCTCGTTTCAGCGAGGCCGAACTTGACCGGCTAGCGATAACCTCGATGTCGTATCCGGCGCGCCTGAGTGAAACGGCCAGCGCTGTTCCGAGATTGCCCGGTCCGATGATCGCGATCGTTGGCTTCTTCGCCACCCGGTGCAGCATAGCAGAATACGGAATGTCGATCCCCGAGCCACACAAAACACCTGCTTCTTATTGTTTTTTACTGTTGCGTTTCACGAAATCCGGGTAGACTCGCTTGCCACAGTCTTTGAGCCACATGGAGGTTCCCTTGAAAGGCGCCCGTCTGGTTCTACTTGTAAGCTTGCTTACCCTTCCGGCGTTGACGCAGCAATCATCTTTCAACCAAAGGCTCCCGGGCCGTAATTGGTCACCGGACCCGGTAGTTCAGCCCGAACCGCTCAGCCAATCCGATCTCAGGACTGTTAGGATCCGCACGATCCACGAGGATGCTGAGCAGCTTTCGGCCTTGAGCGCTTCAATGCAGTCCGATCTTCAGCAAGTGCAAAAAGGAGTGCTTCCACGCAACTTCAGCGAGACCTTAAAGAAAATCGAAAAGCTCTCGAAAAAGTTGCGCCAGGAGATGGCGCTGCAGTAATGGTCGAACTCTGCTTCGCGGGCCGTGCTTTATAGTGTCTGCATGGCCAGATCTCGTGCAAAGTCTCGCGCCAAGAAGTCGAAGCCGCGGCTTGTCTCATCTCGAACCGTCTACAAAGGCCCTGTTTTTTGGGTCACAACCGATCATGTCATCGAACCGGGCGGCATTAAGGTGCGCCGGGATCTAATTCATCATTCGGGATCTGTCGTGGTGCTGGCCGTTGACGATTCCAAGCCCAAGCCTCGCATTTTGCTCGAGCGCCAGTACCGGCACGCCGCTCAGGATTATTTATGGGAATTGCCCGCAGGCCGCATCGATCCGGGTGAGGACGAACTCAAAGCGGCCAAACGTGAATTGATCGAAGAGACCGGCTATCGCGCCGAAAGGTGGCGCCGCATTTTCCGCTTCTATGCCAGCCCGGGCTTCATGGCAGAGACGATGGCTGTGTATCTCGCGACGGGGTTGCGCCTCGGCGAAGCCGAACCGGAAGATGATGAGGTCATTCAGATTCGTATGGTGCCACTGGCGCAGGCTCTGAAGATGGTACTCAAGGGCACAATTCGCGACGCCAAGACCATCTCATCTGTGCTGTGGTTGGATCACGTACATCGTGGCACGATATAAATGTGCCGGGGGCCGCCCTGAATTAAACGTTTTTAGGTGCTCGGGACACATTTTTCGTTGTGCGAAATCCTGCGCCGCATCTTCCCTCTATACCGTCTTGACAGCACAAAACCTTGCGCCCCAAAATGCATCTCATTGACTGCGGGCATGTCCCTCTCCCTCGAATCAGGGACGTGCAGAAAGAGGGGCCCGGTGGAACGTCTGAAAGGAACCGTTAAGTGGTTCAATAATGCGAAAGGATACGGCTTCATTGGACGCGCGGATGGGCCGGATGTCTTTGTTCATTACAGCGCAATCAGTTCTGAAGGCTACAAGAGTCTGCAGGAGGGCGATCAAGTAGAGTTCGAGATCGCTGAGGGCCAAAAAGGTCCTCAGGCAGCGAACGTTGTGAAAGCTTCATAGAACTTTCGTCGCGACCTTGGAGGGTGACGCGAGGAGCGACTGAACGATGCTCTCGGCACGATGCGCCGCGAGACTACCGTAAGAGTGTTTCCGGGAAGCCCTCTCCGCACCTCCCTTCTGCACCCGGCATTCTTCTCATCTCCGCGGCCGCGCTATAGCTCCACCCGCCGATTCTGATTTACCCTTGTTCCTTCCCATGGACAACAAGGCAATCGCCAACATCCTCTTTGAAACCGCCGATCTCCTCGAGATCGACGGACAGGACTCCTTTCGCATTCGTTCCTACCGCAACGCCGCGCAGGCCATCGAAAATCACTCGCAACAGATCAAGGAGATCATTGCCGATCCAAAGCAAGTGCTCGCCATTCCCGGCATTGGCAAAGGCATGCTCAGCAATTTGAAAGAGCTCTTCGATACAGGGAAGCTCGGCGTGCAGGCGGAACTCCTTGCGAAATATCACCCGTCAATGCTGCAACTGCTCAAGATTCAAGGTCTGGGCCCGAAGACGATCGCCTTGATCTGGAGCGCCTACAAAGTCAGCGATGTCGATGGTGTGGAGAAGCTCGCTCGCGAGGGCAAAATTCGAGAACTGCCGCGTATGGGCGAGAAGCATGAAGCCAAGCTGCTCAAGGCAATTGAAGATTTCCGGCGTATTGGCGGCAGATTCCTCATCGATTCGGCCGAGCTCGAATGCGAAAAGCTGACAGCCTACATCGAAAAGTTCGATGGAATCGACAAGATCACGCCGGCGGGGTCGCTGCGCCGCGGACGCGAGACCGTGGGCGATCTGGACATTCTTGTCACGGGCAAAGCATGTTGCAGCGAATCTGCCCGACAGGAGGCAATTTCGTATATCGCCAAATATCCTCCGCTCATGGATGTCATTGCGAGCGGTGACAACAAGATCAGCTTCCATCTGCGCAGCGGCATGCAAGTGGATGTACGGCTGCTCCCTCCGGAGTCGTTCGGCGCAGCAATGCAGTACTTCACCGGGTCCAAGGCACACAACGTCGCTCTGCGTCAGCGTGCGCTCAAGATGGGCTTTACGCTGAATGAATACAGCCTTGCGACGCTTGAAGGCGCGAAACCCGTTGCTGGGAAAACCGAAGAAGAAATCTACGCCAAGCTGAAGCTCGACTACGTTCCGCCGGAAATGCGCGAGAACCTTGGGGAAATCGACCTTGCGCAGAACCACTCGCTGCCCCGGTTGATTGCGCAAGAGGACCTGCAGGGCGATGTTCACATGCACACTGTCGAAACCGACGGCCGCAATACGATTGACGAGATGGCCGAAGCCGCCAAGGCTCGCGGCTACAAATACATGGCCATCACCGACCATTCGAAGAATCTGGCTTTTGCTAACGGCCTCGACGACAAACGCGCCGTCGAGCATATCCACCGTATTCGCGAAGCCGGAAAACGAATCGGCGGCATCGCCATCTTTGCCGGCATTGAGGTCGATATCCTCGCTGACGGCGACCTCGATCTGTCCAATGACGTCTTAGCGCAAATGGACATCGTCATCGCCAGTGTCCATTCCGTCTTCAATCAGGAACCGGCCAAGATGACGGAGCGGCTGATCAAGGCGATCGAGAATTCAAACACCTCCCTCATCGGACACCCGACTGGAAGAATCCTTCTCCGCCGCGATTCTTACGGCTTTGACATTCACGCTGTACTGACGGCTGCCGCTAAGCATAAGGTCGCCATGGAATTGAATGCCTATCCCGATCGTCTGGACCTGAGCGATGTTCACCTTCGCCAGGCCAAGCAGTTGGGTGTGAAAACGGTCATTAACACCGACTCCCATCACACTTCACATATGGAGAAGATCCGCTTCGGAGTGCTGCAGGCGCGTCGCGCATGGCTGACGAAAGAAGACGTTCTGAATACACTTCCGCCACAGAAGTTCGCCAAAGCGATGAAACACGCTTGGTCCTGAGTTTGTAATCGGTTGTAGATCACTATTGCGGGGCACGCCAGCCAGCGGATATAGTTTTTTGCCAACAAGTGCGGAAGGCCTAGTTTCAGTTATTGGCTAAGCGACGGGGCGGCCGATGAAAATTCCATTGCAACTCTTTTGAGGTGGACTATGTGGACCTACGCACAAAAAACCGGCGACCTTTTACTCAATGGGGAACGCGTCGGCGCTGGATACTCGGGATTCGATAATGGCAAGAACAATCCATCCATGCAGGCAGTAGCCGACATGGGACCAATTCCGCAAGGCGACTGGACAATCGTGGGGCCTCCAATCAATACCCCCACGCACGGGCCCTTCGTCCTCAGGCTTGAGCCCACAGACGGCACGAACCTGTTCGGCCGCTCAGGCTTTCTGATGCATGGCGACTCCATTGAGAACCCGGGCACTGCCTCTCATGGCTGCATCATCATGCCGCGAAATATTCGCGAGCACGTTTGGCAAAGCGGGGATACTGCCCTGCAAGTCGTGCCTGATATTCCGACACAGGACATGGACACGAGCGCGGCCTAGAGGAAGAACCCTCACCGAAGATCGCAACGAAACGACAGTCAGGCGTAGAATCACTGGCAGGAACAGCCGAATGTCCGCCAATCCCCCTTCTACGCCTCATCCTCCGGCGGCACAGCAACCGGAAGCAGAAAAGAGTCCTGCTGGCCCAACGATCAATATCGGTGAGGAATACGGCACCGCAAAAAAGAACCTACCGCCCGCCAAAGTTGTCCTCATTGCTGTTGCAGGTGTGCTGGTCGTGGTTCTGATCGCTTCCTTTTTCAAACGAGCTAAGCCACAGGGTTCGGGATCACTTGATAACGTCGTGGCGGTTGAAGTTCCGGGACAGAACACCACGCTGGTGGCGCTGACCTTCACGCTCCACAATGGCAGCGATAAAGCACTATACGTGCGCGAACTACAGAGCGGACTCAAGGCTCCCAGTGGAGAGACCAAGGTCGACGCTGTGTCGGCCGTTGATTTTGACCGATACTTCCAGGCATTTCCCGAACTCAAGAACGGAGCGCAGCCCGCGCTTGCGCCAGAAACGCGTCTCGAAGTCGGCGATACCATCCAGAGGACGATCATTGTGGGATATCCCAAAACGCTGAATGAGTTCAATCAGCGGCAGTCCGTGAGCGTGATCATCTGGCCTTACAACTACACAGTTCCGTTAGTCCTGACGAAGTAGCCGCTTGCGCAAATGCGCCGGATGCGTTTTTATAGCGGCATGAAACTATTCCGCTCTTTTCTCGTTTCCCTGCTTTTTCTTTTCGTCTCCTTTAGCTCGATTGCACTCGGCGCGCCCGCTTCGAAAAGCGGTCAGTCGTTCTTTTACGTCGGCACCTATACCGAGAATGGCAGTTCAAGTAAAGGCATTTACGTCTACCGCTACGACACGGGTACTCATGAGATCACATCTCTTGGCCTCGCAGCCGAGACTACGAATCCATCGTTTCTGGCGCCAAGTCCGAACGGGCGCTTTCTTTACGCTGTGAATGAGCTTGGCAATTACAAGGGACCAAACAGCGGTGGCGTGAGCGCCTTCTCCGTCGATCATGCTACCGGCAAGCTGACTTTCCTCAACGAAGTACAGTCGCGCGGCGGTGGCCCGTGCTATATCACGGTCGACAAAACTGGCAGGTGGGTACTCGTAGCCAACTACGACGGTGGCAGCGTGGCCGTGTTCCCCGTGCAGGCGGACGGCAAGCTCGGCGAGGCAGTGTCGTTCGACCAGCACACCGGCCACGGTTCGAATCCCGAGCGACAAGAAGCCCCTCATGCCCACTCCATCGATCTCTCGCCGGATAACCGCTTCGCCTACGTCGACGATCTCGGGCTCGATGAATTGATGGTCTACAAATTTGACGCAGCTACCGGCAAGCTCACCCCGAACGACCCTCCATACGCAAAGCTGGAACCCGGTTCCGGCCCGCGCCACTTTGCCCTGTCGACTTCTGGCAAGTTCGCCTACGTCGTAAGCGAGATAAAGGGAACGGTCACGGCCTTCTCAAATGATCCGCACACGGGAAAGCTGCAAGCACTGCAGACAGTTTCCACCCAGGCCGATGGTTTCAAAGGAGAGATCGAGGACGCCGAAGTCGAAATTCACCCCTCCGGTAAGTTCCTTTACGCCTCAAACCGCGGAGATGGCAACAGCATCGCCGTTTTCGCCATCGATCCCGCCAAAGGCACGCTGACTCCCGTTGACGTCACTCCAACGCAGGGCAAGGCACCCCGGAATTTTGCTTTCGATCCTACGGGCACTCTACTCTTCGCAGAAAACATGAGCTCGAACAATATTGTGATCTTCCAGATTGATCAGAAGACCGGCAAGCTCACGCCCACGGGCAAGACACTTGAAGTTGGGCAACCGGTGTGCATAAAGTTTTTGGCCGTACCGTAGACTCATAAACCAACGTTGACGTGTCCCACTTCTGCTTGGTGTTGGCAGAAGTGGGGATTCTCATGTCGCCCGTGCCCCGGCCTGTCGCACGCGTCACTAAGCAGAATCCCTTATAATAGAAAGATTCACAGTGCCATCCGGAACCGTCTGGGCGCTTGCGCTCGGGCTTCGGTGTGGCTTTCGGCCCTGATTTCGATGTCTTCAACTCCGTCCCAGACAGACAGCATTGTGGTACGAGGTGCCCGCGTCCATAACCTCAAAAACATCGATTTTGAGGTCCCTCACAACACTTTGACTGTCGTGACCGGAGTCTCCGGGTCCGGTAAATCTTCCCTGGCGTTCGACACCATCTACGCCGAGGGCCAGCGGCGTTATGTCGAGTCGCTCTCGGCTTATGCCCGGCAATTTCTGGAGCGCATAGAAAAGCCAGACGCCGATACCATTGACGGCATCGCACCCGCGGTCGCGATCAAACAGAAGAATACAACGCGGAATCCGCGCTCGACCGTCGCGACAGCGACCGAAATCTACGACTACCTCCGCCTCCTCTTTGCGCGAGCAGGACGCACCTATTGCGTGAACTGCGGCCGCGAGGTGAAGAAAGATACGGTCGACGAGGTCGCCGATGCAATCCTTGCACTCGATCTCGACACTCGTCTGCAGGTGTTATTCCCACTACAACGGCCGGGAACAACGGTTTCCCCGCCCGACGAAAAACCGCTTCGATCCAAGTTGAAAAAGGCTTCGTCCAAGCAGAACTCAAATACCACGCCCGCGCTCTCCGACGCATTGAAGGCTCGACTGTTCGATCTTCGCAAAGCAGGCTTCAACCGCCTCTATCAGACCGGTCAGATTTTTGAGTTTTCCACGCCGGAGTCGCTTCTCGACATCAACTTCGCCGAACCTGTCTTCGTGCTTGTCGATCGATTGACGGTTTCCCCAGCCGCTCGGTCACGCATCGTTGACGCCATTGAAACGGCTTACCGCGAATCGGGCGAGGTCATTTTCGAGCCGCCCAATCCTGATCAGGCCGACACAAACGCGGGCGGGGGCGCCCGCGCCACGCAGACGCTTCGCTTCGCGCAGCGCTTTGAATGCAAGTCCTGCAACATTCGCTATGAAGAGCCTGAGCCGCGTCTCTTTTCGTTTAACAATCCCTACGGCGCATGCCCGAAGTGCCAAGGGTTCGGCAATACGATCGACTTCGATCTCGATCTCGTCATTCCCGACAAGCTGAAGTCGCTGGCCGACGGCGCAATCGAGCCCTGGACGAAGCCGAAGTACCGTCCGCTCTTTACCGACCTCAAGAGGTATGCCAAAGCCGCGGGAATCCCACTCGATATGGCGTGGATCGACCTTGCCGAGGAACATAAGAATCTCGTGCTCAACGGTGAGGGCAAGTTCCTCGGTGTCCGCGGCTTTTTCAGCCATCTGGAGCGGAAGAAGTACAAACTGCACGTCCGTGTCTTCCTGAGCCGCTATCGGGGGTATTCGACCTGTTCCGATTGCAACGGAAGCCGTCTTCGTATGGAGGCGCGACAGGTGAAGATCCAGGGCAAGAATCTGTGCCAGATCTGCTCTCTCACCGTGGAAGACGCGCAAAAGTTTTTTGAGCACGTGAAGCTTACTCCGCAGGAAGCTGAGATTGCAGACAAAGTTCTGGAAGAAATCCGCGAGCGTCTCCTCTTCCTCAACGATGTAGGGCTCGATTACCTGACCCTCGACCGCCTCTCATCTACGCTCTCGGGTGGAGAAGCTCAGCGCATCCAGCTTGCTACATCGCTCGGATCGCGCCTCGTAGGCACTCTCTACGTCCTCGACGAGCCTTCCATCGGTTTGCATTCCCGTGACACGCACCGCCTCGTGAAGATCCTGCATGATCTCCGCAATCTTGGTAATACGATTCTCGTAGTCGAGCACGATCCTGACATCATGCGTGCTGCCGATCGCATTCTCGATCTTGGACCCGGCGCCGGAGAAAACGGAGGGAAGTTAATCGCCGGAGGGACGTACGACGAGATTCTTCATAACCCGGCATCTCTGACGGGACGTTACTTGTCTGAGGACTTGCGAATCCAGCCACCGGTCACTCGGCGCAAGCCCGGCACACAACAGATCAAAGTTCGCGGCATCCGCGCCAACAACATCAGAAACATCGACATCAGCATCCCGCTGCGAATGTTGGTGGCAATCACCGGAGTCTCTGGATCAGGCAAGTCGACGCTATTGCATCAAGTCATCTATAAGGCCTTGGCCCAGGCCAAACAGCAAGCGAGCAACGGCAGTAGTACGGGACTCACTAGCTCTGCCACGTGGGAGAGCCTTGAAGGCGATCAATACATCGACGAAGTCGTCCTCGTGGACCAATCCCCGATTGGGCGGACTCCTCGCTCGAATCCCGTGACATACATTAAAGCCTTCGACGCGATCCGCGAACTCTTCGCTTCCCTACCGGAGGCCAAGAAACGGGGCTTCAGCGCCGGACATTTCTCCTTCAATATTCCCGGCGGTCGTTGCGAAGTTTGCCAGGGCGACGGCACCGTCACCGTGGAAATGCAATTTCTCGCCGACGTGGAGCTCATTTGCGAAGAATGCAAGGGCACACGCTACAAGCCAACCGTACTCGAGGTCCGTTACAAGGGCAAAAACATCAACGAGGTGCTCAACCTTACGGTCAAAGAGGCACTGAAGTTTTTCGCCGAAGCTCCCAAGGTCACGGAAAAACTTCGTTCGCTTGAGGAAGTCGGCCTTGGATATCTCCGCCTGGGTCAGTCCGCAACAACTCTCTCCGGAGGCGAAGCGCAGCGCATGAAGCTCGCTGCTCATCTACAGCCCGCGACCAAGGATAGCGTTCGCGCCAGTTCCAAAGAGGACAAACGTAGGCGGCTGCTTTACATCTTCGACGAGCCGACCACCGGCCTGCATTTTGACGACGTCAGCAAACTCCTGGCGGCTTTTCGCCGTCTCATTGAAGCAGGGGGCTCCATCGTCGTCATCGAGCACAATCTCGAGGTTATCAAGACGGCGGATTGGGTGATCGATCTGGGTCCCGAAGGGGGCAATCGCGGCGGCAAAATCGTCGGCGTTGGACCACCGGAGGTGATCGCCAAGCTACCCGGCTCGTACACAGGAAAATATCTGGCGCACGTTCTGAACGGCCATGAAAAAGTTGGCTCCAATGGGCGCTCGTAAACTGCTGCTGGCGACATTGTGCATCGCTGGCATCCCGACGTGTCTAAACACGCAAGCGCAATCTGCGCAGGAGCAGGGATCCGCTCAGCGCGATTCTTCATCGCGAAAATCCAGCCACAAAACCACCCGACATACGACGGTGGAGGAAGAGAGCAGCTCTTCGCCCGATCTGACCAAGGCGGAAGACCTGCTTCAGAAAAACAATTTTCAGGACGCCGAGCCACTGCTGCGAAAAGTTGTAGAGCAGGATCCGACCAACTATGTCGCCTGGTTTGACCTAGGATTCGCCCAAAATGGCCTCGGCAAGACGGACGATTCAATTGCAGCATACCGAAAGTCGGTCGAAGCCAAGCCGGATGTGTTTGAGTCAAACCTGAATCTTGGATTGCAGCTGGCCAAAGCCGGGCACCCCGATGCCGAGAAATTCCTGCGGGCGGCAACGCTACTCAAGCCGACGAGCCACGTGGATGAAGGCCGCGAACGCGCTTATCTTTCCCTCGCCCATGTAATCGAATCCGCAAAGCCCGACGAGGCACTTGCCGCCTATCGTGAGGCAGCAGCCTTACAGCCCAAGGATCCAGAGCCCCATCTGGCCGCAGGCCTTCTGCTGGAAAAGCAGAACAAGTTCTCTGACGCAGAGCAGGAATACAAGCAGGTGCTCGCGCTCGATCCATCTTCCCTCGAGGCAGTCACCGGCCTGGCAAATATCTACATGCGAGGACGGCGATTCCCCGAAGCTGCCGCCGAACTACGCAAGATGGTTGCGGCCCATCCCGAGCAGCCCGTCTTGCATGCGCAACTTGGGCGGGTGCTCGCGGCAGAGGAGAAAAACGACGAAGCCATTGCGGAGCTTGAGTCCGCCGCTAGGCTCGCTCCCGCAGACTTCTCCGTGCAGCACGATTTGGCCGATCTCTACACGACTGCCGGCAAGCATTCCGACGCTGAGAAAATGTACCGCGCCCTCATTGCCGCACATCCCGATGATGCCGAGTCCCATCGCAGTCTTGGCCAAAACCTGTTGCGTCAGAAGAAATACAAGGAGGCTCAGCAGGAATTTCTGACCGCTCTGAAATTGAAGCCTGATCTCGGCACCGCTTATGGAGATCTCGCCTTTGCCGCAAATGAAAACCAGGATTACCCGCTGGCGCTCAGGGCGCTGGACGCCCGAGCGAAGTTCCTGCCAGAAATTCCAATTACATTTTTCTTGAGGGCATCTGCCTACGACCATCTCAAAGATGTCAAGAAGGCGGCGGCGAATTATCATCTCTTTCTTGATGCTGCAGCAGGCAAGTATCCTGATCAGGAGTGGCAGGCAAAACATCGGCTGATCGCACTAGAAACAAAAAGATAATCTGGGATGGCTTTGCTTGGGGTTGGAATGAAGTTCAGATTCGTCGACGGTAAGTTCTATTTAAAGACCGGCTTGAGCGCAAGGTCCGCTCGTGTCCTTCGGCGCCGTGTTTCGCATCAAAATAGCGCCAGAGACAGCATGCGCATGCCACGATGGGCCTTTTCGTGTCTGATGCTGTTCTTAGCTCACATGGCCGCCGCTACCTCGCACAATGATCTGACGGTTGACCAACTGAAAGCTAAAGTCTCCTCCGCCAATGTCTCAGACAAGGTTCACATTTGCGTTCAGATTGCGGAAAAGCAGCTCGATTCTGTGGATAAGTTGTATGCAGCCGGAGAGGTGGAACAGGCACAACCGGCACTCACTGACGTTGTTGCATTTTCCGAGTTGGCTCGTGACTACTCTATCCAGTCAAGAAAGCATCAAAAACAGACGGAGATTTCCATTCGTGCAATGACGCGCAAGCTGGGTGACATTCTTCATCTCCTCGCCCATGAAGATCAAGCGCCGGTCCAAAACGCGATCTCTCGCCTCGACCGTGTTCGGGATGACCTGCTCACATCGATGTTTCCAAAAGGTGTCAAATGAGACTGCTTCGGTTCATCACAATCGTTCTGTTCCTCGCCACCGCGATCGATCTTCTGGCGCAACGCCATCGCGATCCCCTCACCGATGCGGAAGTCGGTCAGGTACGCGACACCAGTTGGGAACCAAAGATGCGATTGCCGTTGTATGTGCAATTCGCGCGCGCCAGGCTCGAAAAAATGGACCTGGTTCGAAGCGACCCCAAGGTGAAGGACCGCGCGAAGCAGACGCATGATCTTCTCGACGACTTCCAACTGCTCTACGACGAACTCAATGACAACATCGACACCTACGTTGACCGAAAGGACGACATTCGCAAGCCGCTCAAGGCCGTCATCGAGGCCGATACAGAGTTCCAATCAAAGCTGCGCGCACTGAAAGATGCGGCAGACGTTCCCCCAACTGAAGCTCAGGCGTACGAGTTCGTACTCACCAACGCTATTGAAACCGTCGACAGTTCCGCCGACGACCACCGCAAGCTGCTTGCAGATCAGGAAGATGAAGCCAAGCACAAGAAGCTGAAGAAAGATGCTTCCGCAGGAACAGGAGTACACGAGTAGAGGCAGGCTCAAGGATTCCCTAGCCCTATTCCCTAGCTTCCGATCCTGCTAATCTACGCTCACGGTGCGTGAAGGCCTTCTCGAACTTTTCCACGAAGCTTATCGTGAACTTCGTCCCGGAACTTCCCTACCCGAGATGAAAATCGACTTCTACGCTTTCGCCAACGTAAACAATACGATCCGGTTGCGCGAAGGAAAGCTTCTGGTCCGCCTCTCAGACCTTCTGGAGGGTGCGCCTGAGAACGTCCTGCGCGCGATTGCGCATATTCTTCTCGCAAAGATGTATCGCAAGCCAATTGATCGCTCCAGCGCGGCCCGGTATCGGAAGTATGTGGGCAGCCATGACATTGTTCGCAAGGCTCATCTGGTCCGCCAGATGCGTGGACGCAAGCTGCTGCGCTCCCCGCGTGGCCACTACTATGATCTCGATGCCATCTTCGAAGAACTAAACACACGTTTCTTCCATGGACTGATGGCGCGGCCGCGCATGAGTTGGAGCCAAACTAAAACCCGCCGCATCCTCGGCCATTACGATCCCGCCCACAACGCCATCATCATCAGCCGCATCTTCGACCACCCGGCCGTGCCCCGTTATGTATTGGAATACATCGTGTACCACGAGATGCTGCACCTGAAGCATCCGGTAAGATTGCGCGGCAGCCGCCGCTGCGTCCATTCGACGGAATTTCAGGCAGAAGAAAGACTTTTCCCGCGCTTGCCGGAAGCGAATGCATTCTTAAAGAGGTTATGAGCGCTATCACCTGCGTACAACACGTACACGCAAGGCGACTCGGCACAAATGCAAACAGAAGCTATCCGTACCTTGGGCGGCGAATTCTACTCTTCGCGGCGAGACAGGCGCTTACATTTTCACTGGTGTGCCTTGAGTGGCCACACACTGCCATTCTCCGTTTGGCATTTTGACCCAAGTGTCAGTCCAGCGCTCGTGAGTATCGAAAGGTTTACCTTCGGAATCTGTCCCGTTGCCCTTGAAGCCTCCAGTGGCGATGGCCGTATTTCCAAAAACGGTTACCTTCACATCTTCATATTCAGCACTGGTGTATTTCATCTTTTTCGACATGGCGAGAGCTGCGGTCTTGTCGATAACTTTGCCGTCACTTTCAGTTTCCACAAATTTATCGGCTAGGTGGCGAGCGATCAGATCAGGATTGTTCGTTTGCTGCGATTTAAGCCATGTCTGTTCCAGGTCCGCTACCGCCTTCTCGGTGTCTCCGGCTTGCGACCACGCAGCAACGGCCAACAAAACCGTCCCGAGTGAACACCACAACAAGCTTCTCTTCATAGTGGACTCCCCTGTGTTGTTTAGGATTCAGAAGAAACTACCTGGATGGGGTGCCATTGGATACCCCAACGGCCAGAGATGTCAACAGATCGTCATATCGCTCGTTAACAACCTCCTGCGAGCTTCGCAGTCTCTCTTCCCCTGCATCCGGCAGCAGTTCAACGGCGGATTTCCGCCATGTGATCCTGATCACACTCGCTTGTGAGGACGCAGATTGACGCCTTCCGCACACCCGGAATATCCTTGATATTGAAATTGAAATTCATTTTCAAAATCGTTTCCAGCTTTCCGAAATCATAAAGGCTTGCTAGATGCTTCAGGCTTTCATCATCACGCTCCGTGAAGGGGTTGAGGCCGCCCTCATCGTCGGCATTACCTTGGCCTACCTGACCAAAATCGGGCGTCCCGAACTGCGCAAGACCGTCTATACGGCTTTGGCAGCCGCCTTTTTGGGCAGTATCGGCGTCGCGATCGTCATCTCCCGCACGCATCTGAACGAAGACGTCTTTGAAGGTTGGGTCATGCTGGTAGCCGCGTTTTTCGTGGTCACCATGGTTATCTTCATGATGAAAACCGGCCGCAAACTGAAGGGCGAAATCGAAGGCAAAGTCGGCCTGCTTGCCGGCAACGACGCCTGGTTTGGACTCTTCGTTTTCATCTTTCTGATGGTCCTCCGAGAGGGCGCAGAAACGGTTCTGATTCTTGCCGGCGTCTCGCTCAACTCAACCGAACTGATGAGTTTTCTGGGAACCTTGCTCGGTCTGCTCGCAGCGATAGCCTTCGGCGTGATGTTCGTCAAAGGAAGTGTCCGCATCAACCTGCAAAAGTTTTTCAAGGTCACCACGGCGATCATGTTCCTGGTCGCTGCACAGTTGGTCATCTCGGGCCTTCATGAGCTTTCCGAAAGCGGATTTCTTCCCTCTTCCAAGCGCGAGATGGCGATCATCGGACCCATCGTCAGCAATGACTGGTTCTTCTTCGTCACAATTTTCGCCCTTGCTGCGCTGATGGTGCTTTTCGAAGCCAAGCGTCGCGCCCCACAGATCGCACCAGATGCTTCACCGGCCCAGCGACGCATGGCAATGTGGACCGCTCGCCGTGAACGCCTCTGGATGGGATCGGTCTACACCTTCTCGTTCCTGTTCATCGCGATGGTCACGGCTGAATTTGTGTATGCAAAGAGCACCAGCGGCATTTCGGCCGCGACGGAAGTTACCTTCTCCAATGGCAAAGTGAGCATTCCTTTGGCCCAAGTCTCCGACGGCGACCTTCATCGCTTCCAGTCAAAAGAAGGCAGCACTGAAGTCCGTTTCTGGTTGTATAAGAAACCGGACGGCAAGATCGCCACAGTCTTCGACGCCTGCCAGATCTGCGGTGCCGTCGGCTTTTACAAGAGCGGCAACGGCGTGATCTGTAAGAACTGCGCGGCCCCTATCAATCCGCAGTCGGTCGGCACCGAAGGTGGATGCAATCCGATCCCGCTGAAAGCCTCACAGACCGCGGACGCCATCATCATCGAGGAGGCCGACGTTGCGGCAGGCAGCAAGGCGTTCGGGGGGCAGTAGCCGATGTTTATTCGGCTCGTCTACGAGTCCTTCCGGCGGCAAAAGCGGCGCAAAATCCTGGCCGGTGCAGCGATCACTTTGGGCGTAGCCGTCGCCACGGCGATGATTGCGGTCGCCACTGATATCGGCGACAAGATCAATCGCGAACTGCGCACGATAGGCGCGAACCTTGTCATCACCCCACAAGAAGACACACTGGATGTTGAAATTGGCGGCATAAATCTGAAGCCTCCCACCGACGGCGCCTTCCTGAGCGAAGCCGACCTTCCAAAGATCAAAGGCATTTTCTGGCACAACAACATCACCGGATTCGCTCCTATGCTGCCAGTCAATGTTTCCCTAGAGAACGGAGGCGCCAAGCAGGACGTCACGCTGCTCGGAACCTACTTCGCCAAGGCTCTTTCTTACGGGAATGAGGGCTTCGTCACGGGCGCTCGCAGTACGCATCCTTGGTGGAAAGTCGCGGGCTCGTGGCCAGACGACGCTTCGCACGACGTGCTCGTCGGGGAAACGCTAGCCACCCTCGCCGGCACAAAGGCCGGCGATACCCTGAACGTATCTGGACGTTCCTTGCATGTGACCGGGATTCTTTCTACAGGCAGCGCGGAGGACAACGAAATCGTTGCACCTCTCAATCTCGCGCAGCAGATCATCGGGAAACCGGACGCCGTGCGCCGCGTGTACGTCAGCGCTCTTACCAAGCCCGAAGACGCGTTTGGCCGCCGCGATCCCAAGAGCATGTCAGGCGCAGTCTTCGACCGCTGGTATTGCACGCCGTATCCGCAGGCGATTGCTCTGCAATTGACCGAAGCCATGTCCCACTCGCATGCTGAGCAAATTCGGCAGGTCTCGCAAAATGAAGGCGCGGTGTTGACTCGGATTGAAGGCCTGATCTTCCTGATCACGCTGGCTGCACTCTTCGCTTCTGCGCTCGCTGTTTCAGCCGCGATGGCTACTGCAATCTTCGAACGCCGCGCCGAAGTGGGCTTGATGAAAGCGCTCGGCGCCGGCAAGCTCGCCGTAGCTGCCGTGTTCTTTGCCGAAGCGGCGCTACTGGCGCTCTTCGGAGGTGTCATCGGGTTTGGCATTGGCAGCGTGCTCGCTCATCAGATTGGCCACTCGATCTTCAACTCGCAGATTTCGATTTCTCCCGTGCTTTTTCCGGTGATCCTCGCCATCGCCGTGATCGTGACCTTTGCCGGCAGCGCGCTGGCAATCCGCCGCGCCGTGACGCTCGATCCTGTTTTTGCCCTGCGAGGTGAGCTATGAGCGCACCGATGTCGCATCAGGCGCGCGATCTCGCCGCCAGCCGCGCGCATGCTCCGCATACGTCGATGTTCGTTCGCATGCTTCTTCGGGCGGCGGTGTTACGGCGTGGCCGTGCAGCGTCGGCGCTTTTCGCCATGGTTGTGGCTGCTGCCGTCGCAACTGCCATGTTGAATCTGTATGTCGACGTGCAGGCCAAGCTGCAGCGCGAATTTCGCAATTACGGCGCGAACATCATTCTGGTCGGTAAGAACGGCTCTTCCCTTCCCGCCGACTCAATCTCGCAGGTGGATTCTGCATTAGCAGGACGAGGTATTGCTACGGCATTCGGACTCGTTGTCGCCCGCACCAGCGATGGCCAGTCCCTCGTCATAGCCGGGACAGACTTTGATCGGGTGAAGCAATTGAACCGGTGGTGGTCGGTGAACAACTGGCCCTCAGCATCGCAGCAGGCTCTAGTTGGCGTTCGAGCGCTCCCAATCGTTTCTCCGAAGGTCCAACCGTTCGATCTCACCTTCCAGGGCAAAACGATTCACGTGACTCCGGCTGGCACCGTGCGGACCGGAGCCGCCGAAGACAGCCGCATCTACATCTCGCTCGCTGATTTCGTTTCCTGGACAGGCGTGCAGCCCTCTACCATCGAAGTAGCCGCCAGCGGCTCACCGGATGAAGTGGCGAAGATGATGACTCAACTCGCACAATCGATTCCCGCCGCCGATGTTCGCCCGGTACGCCAAATTATGGAAGGCGAAGCAAGAGTTCTGGGAAAAACGCGCGCGACCCTGCTTGCGGCTGCTGCCCTCATCATTTTGACCGCGGCCCTTTGCGTACTTTCGACACTAATGGGATGGGTCTTCGATCGCCGCCGCGATTTCGCCATCATGAAGGCTCTCGGCGCGTCCGAAAAGTTGTTGAATGGATTTTTTGCCGCCGAAGCGGCGGCGTTGGGAGCCACGGGAGCTCTCCTAGGCTTCCTCATCGGCATCGGCATCGCCGCCTGGATCGGGCGCGCCAACTTTCATGCGCCCGTCATGCCCCGCTTCGGCGTTCTGCCTCTGGTGCTGGTGGGCAGCATGGTAGTAACGGTTTTATCATCGATTCTTCCAATCTCGCTCTTGCGCCGCGTGCAGCCGGCGGTCATCCTGAGGGGAGAGTGAAATGATCCAGATCAAGAATGTCACCAAGCTCTACCCCGCCAAAGAAGCGGGCAATGGCATAGGCATAGGCAAAGACAACGGCAATGGCGCGATTCACGCGCTCGACCACATCAACCTTCACGTCACGCCGGGCGAGTGGCTGTCGATCATGGGCCCATCCGGCTCAGGCAAGTCGACGCTGGTCAATCTCATCGGATGCCTAGACCAGCCGACTTCGGGCGAGATCTGGCTCGACGGAGAAAACGTCGCCGGAATTTCCGCGAGTGAACTGAACCGCGTCCGCGCCGAAAAAATCGGATTCATCTTCCAGCAGTTTCACCTGATTCCGTTCCTCACCGCAGTCGAGAACGTGATGCTGGCGCAGTACTTCCACAGCATGACCGACGAAAAAGAAGCGGTCGACGCCCTCGCCCGCGTCGGCCTCGGAGACCGCGCGCATCACCTGCCATCGCAACTGTCAGGTGGCGAGCAGCAGAGGGTCTGCATCGCTCGCGCCCTGATTAATGACCCGCGCATCATCCTCGCCGACGAACCTACAGGCAATCTCGATGCGCAGAATGAGGAAATCGTCCTGCGCCTGCTGCGCGAGTTCCATCAGCAAGGACGCACCATCGTCATGGTCACCCACGATCCCGTCGTGGCACGCCTCGCGGATCGCCGCATCGAACTCCATCACGGCAAGATCGCCTCGATGGAGACTTTCTCCATGGCCGACGAAGAGCAGCTCGACGAAGTTCTAGAAGAACTCTGGGTACTCGAAGAACACGGAGAGATCGCGGAAGTCGAACGCATGGAAGTCCATGGCGCACTGCCGGTCAGCTTGGCGATCGAGAAGATGATGGAGATGGGGCTGGTGGTCTCCTCACCACATCCTCCTGAGACGCACGATCACAAGCCTTTCGTGAACCCCTGCCACGATGCGCTGAAGCCAGTGTCGGCCTCAACGGGAGATGGAACATTGGTAGTTCAACTGACGCCGCGCGGACGCGACAAAGCCGGCAGCATCATTCGCCGCCATCGCCTCGCCGAACGCTTGTTCACCGACAGTCTCGCCATGGACAGCGAGTCCGAAATCGAGCAACAGGCCTGCAAGTTCGAACACATCCTCTCGCCCGAAGCAACTGACAAGATTTGTACGTTTCTCGGACACCCAAGAACCTGCCCCCACGGCGCGTCGATACCACCAGGCCCCTGCTGTGGGAGCAGGGCAGATGATTACGAGCGGTTACGGAAGAAATTGGAGCATGTTGAGGCAGGTCGCAAGTTTACTCGCGAAGAGATGAACGAACGTCGATGACACGCAGAGACTTTACACAGAATGCTGAGCTATCCTCTTAACGAGCGCGTTGGCCGGAATTACGGAGGCCTAACTCTATGAACTTGAGAAGCCTAGCAGTCGAACTGAAGTCGGGTCAGTGGGAGAGAGTCTAACTACACCTATCGTGACCCTGAGGCGTCCCACCATCGGCGTCTTCGATTCCGGCTTTGGCGGCCTGACCGTCCTTAAAGCTTTGCTTGAGATTGTCCCCGCCGCTGATTATGTCTATTTCGGCGACACCGCCCGGCTTCCTTACGGCTCAAAATCCGTGGAGACCGTCGCGAAGTATGCGGTCGAGGCCGCTCATTTCCTCGAATCTCACAGCGCGCAGATGCTTGTAATCGCCTGCAATACTGCCACCGCACTCGCCTTGGATCAGATCACCTCCGGCGCCCATGTCCCAGTAATTGGCGTTGTCGAGCCCGGAGCGCAAGCGGCCAGCGCAGCCACGCGCAACCGCAAAGTGATTGTCATCGGAACCGATGCCACCGTCAGCAGCCATGCCTATCGCAAGGCTCTGGAATCGCGTGGCCTGGAGGCCCGCGAAAAGGCCTGCCCCCTGCTCGTGCCTCTCGTCGAAGAGGGTTGGATCGATCATCCGGTCACCGAGCAGGTCGCGCGAATCTATCTAAAAGAAGCCTTCTCCGACGGGTTTCACGAGGCCGACACGATGGTGCTCGGCTGCACTCACTACCCTCTTCTCAAGCCTCTGTTGAAACGCGTAACGCCCGGACACGTGAACATCGTCGATTCCGCGGAGTCAACCGCCCGCGAAGTCGCTGCGCACTTCCAGCAACTTGTGTCCGCTGCCGAGAGCGAGGAGAGGCGCTCTGCACCTCGACTGACATTCTTTGCCACAGATTCGACAGAGAAGTTCCAGCGACTCGGCCAGCGTTTCCTCGCTCATCCGATTGCGAATGTCGAGCACGTTGATCTGAAAGAGTAACGTGGTTCAAGGAACCTCCTACGAAAATTAATGCCGGCACTGGCGGGTGCCCCATTTCTGCCGCGTCTTTTGCGGCAGAAGTGGGGTTTGATCGAATCGGCTTTCCCGCAAGAATCGGATAGCTTACGCCTGCCCCGCAGAATTACTGTGTCTTTCTAATGAGCACAGCAATCCAATCCATCAGTTCCAACAAGTCCGAACGAATGCACCCTCTCGACAACATCATCTGGAAAGCGCTGACGACGCGTCAGGCGCAATTCGCCGAAGGCTTCGGCACGGCGCGGCGTTTTGTGCGCGAGGTCGGCCCACTTGCTGCGGCCGAACAATGCGGCGACGAAGGATATGCCTCGCTGGCCGGACTGATCAGCGACGGAGCCACGGTAGGGGTATTTCTGAACGACCCGTACGAACCTCGTCCGGGCTGGGAATTCGTTGCCGGCGCTCCTCTCCTCCAGATGATTGCTGATAATGGAACGCGACCTTCTTCGAACGGCCACCTAAAGATCGAGCAACTCGGCGACAAAGATTCCCCTGAGATGCTCGAACTCACGGCCCTGACGAGGCCTGGGCCGTTCGGTTCTAGAACACACCAACTCGGGTACTACATCGGCATTCGCGATGCTGGAAAGTTGGTCGCGATGGCGGGCGAGCGCCTCATGGTGCCGGGCCATACCGAGATCAGCGCCGTTTGCACGCATCCAGATCATCTTGGAAAGGGCTATGCAGGTGTGTTGATGAATGAGGTGATACGAGCAATCCGCAGTCGCGGTGAGACTCCATTCCTGCACGTGCGTGCCGACAACGCGCGCGCCATCGCCCTTTACGAACGGTTAGGCTTTCGTATTCGCTGGAGCGGCCACTTCGCGGTTCTCCGCAAGGAGAAGTGAAGCTCCGCTGTGATCCTCTGCGTTTCCTGTGTTGGAGAAAAAGCTGACCACAGAGGCTCACGGATTCACGGCGTGGCAAGCGCGTTTCAGGGCGTAACTTCAGATGTGCCGTGGAAGAGCGGCCCTTCAAGGGCCGCGCAAAGGTGCAAGCAAATTAGGGCTTCAGCCCCGGTGGGATCAGTACAGGTGGAAATCGACTTCCACAGCGATCTCAAACGGTACCGCATGCCCGTCTTTCATCGCCGGCTCAAATCGCCAGGTCTTTACGGCCTGTATGGCTTTCTCATCCAAGCCCATGCCTAGGCTGCTCAGCACGCGGATATTTGTCGGGTGCCCTTGCGCATCGACGATCACGCCCAGAGTGCACACGCCCTGGTACTTGGCCTTGCGGGCCTCTTCCGAGAACTCCGGCTCAGGCGAATAGATTGCGCGCGGAGGCGTGGCACCGCTGCCCATACGAAATACACCACCACCAGTTCCTCCACCTTCGCCAGGGCCAAAACCGCCGCCCTTGCCAGAACCAACTCCGCCCCCGGACCCGCTGCCAATACCACTGCCGGAGCCAGTACCGTTCGATGGCAATACCGCGTGCGACATGGGGTCGCCAAAGTTCGGCATGTTGTTGTTGACGGCCAGGTGCACCTGCGGAGGGATGATCACTGTCGGCTCAGCCACTAACTTGGGATGTTCGTTCCGCACCACGACGACAGGCGGAGTGATCTGTTCCAACGAGAATTTGGGAAGCTTGCCCTTGCTCGCCTGAAGCACATCTTTATCGCCACCACCTCCACCGCCGCCGACCTGCGTTTTCGATGGTTTCAGCGGAGGAAGATCTGACGGGTCGACCAGCGCGACCGTGACCTTGGGTGGCTGCGCAACGGTCACCGTGCGCTTGAATGCTACATAGCTCAATGCGATCAGCCCGATGATCGCGATGTGCAGGCCGGTGGACCCTAATGCTCCGTGTCGGCTGTTGTCATAGAAACCCCAAAGCGGCTTCACCGCTACGGGCTTTGACTCGAGCACCAATGGCGGCAACTTCTTCGGAAAAAAGAATTCGTCAATCTCGCGAAGAAGATGCTTGTAGAGAGGTTCGGTATACTGCTTGTCTGCAATAAGCAGATTCAGTTCAGGCTCTTGCCCTGGGAGATTCGTATTAATGGTTTGGGATCCCATATTCCCGCTACGGCTTTCTTGCTGCTCGGTGTGAATGATGCCCTAAATACTGTGGAACCCGCTCCTTACACAGATGAGCGGCACCAGCGACAAGTTGCTTCTATTTCAACCGATTTTGCCCAAAAGGAACACCCCGCCCCGAGGACGCATCGGCTTGGCATGCGCTACTGAAATTGTAACCCGATTCAGCAAATTCCGTTAGTGCAATTCCTTGCGCCGGTAACCTTTAGAAAGACATGGCCGTAGCTTCAAACCAGAGCCTTGCTTCGGGACCGCTCAGCCTGAACGATCACGCCCTGACAGTAACCGATCATCCAGCGCCGTGCGTACCCCATCTGTGAATCGTCCGTGTGAGGGTGGGCCCGCGTACTACTAAGCAAACTGCAAAACCTCGACACCGAACGGACGTTCTAGAGGAGTGGTTACTCCAACTGGCCCACCACCAGGAACTCCCGAGTCCATTTGTCAGGCAACTGAAATTCATACAGCTGCAGGAAATCGGAGCCTTCGTGCTTATGTTCGTCAGTCGATAGTCTTGCTTTGTAGTCTCCAACCGTCAACAGGCCGTCGACACCCAGAACAGATTCGAGCTCGTATTTCCTTCCATCGATGGTAACGTTCAGGTACTGGTAACGAGGCGAAGACTCGGAGTGTTTCACGGTTCTGCTTGTTGTCACGTGAACACTTACGTTGTATTCGGGTTGCTTGGCCGGTGTTGCGCCCCAAGCCCAAGCACAGAGCACCAATACAAGCGCCAAAAGCGGGTGTTTCATAGTATCTCCTGAGCACGACTCCGGCGACTGAGTGACGAACGCTTGGATTCTACACGTGCGATTCGAACAGGCAGGTCAGTCGTTGATCGATCTCACCTTGCAAATTCCATTTGCAAATTCCATCCCTGTTTACAACTCAATCTCAATTCGGGGGTATAATTCGCGCCCAGATTTTGAATCTCACCCATTCAGGAGGAGCTCATGCCAAAGGTCAAAGCAAATGGAATCACGATAAACTACGACCGGCAAGGATCCGGCGAACCACTCATTCTGATCCCCTTCCTCACCGCGGACCACGCCTGCTACAGCTTCCAGCTGCCGGAGTATACGAAGCATTTCGATTGCATCTCGCTCGATCTGCGCGGAACCGGCGAAACGGAGCAGACCATTGGACCCTACTCCACCGGCGATCTTGCAGACGATGTTGAGGCTTTCATGCGCGTTCTTGGGATTCCCGCCGCGCATGTCGCTGGCTTGTCACTCGGCGCTGCAGTTGGGATGCGCCTGGCGGCGAAGTATCCGGAAAAAGTGCTATCGCTGTCATTGCACAGCGGCTGGCCAAAGAGCGACCCGTTCGTAAAGGCTGTGATTGGAAGTTTTCAGCTGATCGCTAAAGCTACCGGCAGTGTCCACGAACTGGTTGTACAGGGGCTCTTCCCCTGGTGTTTCACCCCCGAACTCTACGCGGCAAAGCCGGAATATATTCAGGCTCTAGCTGACTTTGTCCGCAGCCGGCCGGTCCAATCGATCGACAGCTTCATGGCGCAATCCAATGCGGTTCTCGCACATGATGCTGAAGCGGACCTGGCCCACATTGCCGCGCCTACGCTGATCACGTTTGGCCGCTACGATCAGGTGACTTCCACACGCTTCGCAGAACAGATGAAGAATGGAATTCGCAACTCCGAAGTAATCATTTTTGAGGGCTGTTCGCATGCTCCTCTCTTCGAAAACGTCGAGGAGTTCAACCGTTCGACTCTCAACTTCTTGATGCGTCAGAAAGAGCGGGTTCCGTCAGAACTCGCCAGCTGATTACAGCGTCGACTCGATATCAAACGTCGGGCGAGCTGGCGAACGAACCGCTAGCGCCCGTACGAGTGTCTCCGCAGCTTACGAGCGTAGACGTTGCCTGCCCACGCTCCCTATAATGAAAGGATTCATACATTTAGGAGACACCACTAGGTGCCGTTCGAACTCAAGAAGACCATCAATCTGCCTCAAACCGCCTTCCCCATGAAGGCCAATCTGCCGCAGAACGAGCCCAAAATGCTCGAACGCTGGGAGCAGATGAAGATCTACGAGCGCATCCGCGAATCGCGGAAGGGCAAGCCGCAATATATCTTGCACGACGGGCCTCCGTACACCAGCGGGCCTATCCACATGGGCACCGCGTTCAACAAGTGCTTGAAGGATTTCATTGTCAAGTCGAAAACGATGGCCGGGTTCGACGCGCCTTATGTTCCCGGATGGGACTGCCACGGCCTGCCGATCGAAATCAAGGTCGACAAGGAACTAGGCGGCAAGAAGCTTCAGATGGCTCCCACCGCCGTCCGCGCGGCGTGCCGAAAGTACGCTGAAAAGTATCTCGACCTGCAACGCATGCAGTTCAAGCGAATCGGCGTGTTCGGACGATTCGACCGTCCCTACGCGACCATGATTCCGCAATATGAGTCGGTCGTGCTCTCGACGTTCTTTTCCTTCTACGAGAACGGATTCGTCTACAAAGGCTTACGCGCCGTTTACTGGTGCATGCACGACGAAACCGCGCTCGCCGAGGCGGAAGTCGAGTACGAGAACCACACCAGCCATACGGTGTTCGTAAAATATCGCCTGCTCGATGATCCGTCGCGGATTGATGCTGCGCTGGCCGGAAAGAAAGTCGCAACCATTATCTGGACCACAACTCCATGGACGCTTCCTGCCTCGATGGCAGTCGCGTTCCATCCAGATGAAGAGTATATTGGCCTGGAATCGGGCGGCGAAGTTTATATCGTCGCGTCGAAGCTAGCGAATGAAGTTGCCGCGAAGTGCAACCTGTCGGATCCGAAAACGCTGGCGCACTTCCCCGGACGCAAGCTTGAGCGTTTGAACTTCCAGCATCCGTTTCTCGATCGCAAAGTTTTGGGCGTGCTCGCCGACTACGTCACCATGGACACCGGAACTGGCGTGGTCCACACGGCTCCGTCGCATGGCGCGGAAGACTTCATCACCGGCGTAAAATATGGCCTCGACGCCACCAGTAATGTTGACGAAAAAGGAATTCTGCGCAATGGACTGCCTGAGTACACCGGCAAGCGCGTGTGGGACGCCAACCAGCCGATCATCGACTTGGTGAAGGCTCGCGGCGCGCTGCTGCACACCGAGAAAACGGAACATTCGTATCCGCACTGCTGGCGCTGCCACAATCCGGTGATCTTTCGCGCCACGGAACAGTGGTTCATCTCGATGGAAACGCCTATTCCAGGCGGCGCGGGTAAGAACGACACCTTGCGCACGCGCACGCTCTCTGAAATCAAGAAAGTGAAATGGGATCCCTCGTGGGGCGAAGAGCGTCTCGCGAACATGATCGAGACGCGTCCAGACTGGTGCATCTCGCGCCAGCGTGTGTGGGGTGTGCCGATCGCCGTCTTTCTATGTGAAAGCTGCGGCAAGCCGCTCAATGACAAAGCAATTAACAAAAAAGTCGTCGAGCTATTCGCGACTTCCGGCGCCGATGCGTGGTTCACCGATGCGTCCAACACGATTGTGCCCGCTGGCACGAAGTGTCCGCACTGTGGCGGCACCAAGTTCGAAAAAGAAACCGACATCTTCGACGTGTGGCTCGAATCCGGCGCAAGCTATCTCGCTCTGATCGACGACGAGCCCACTTATCCATGGCCATCCGATCTCTATCTCGAGGGAGGCGACCAGTATCGCGGATGGTTCCAGTCTTCCCTGCTTTGCGCCATGGGCACGCACCAGACGCCTCCATACAAAGGTGTGGTCACACCCGGCTGGACGCTCGACGAAAAAGGTCAGGCGATGTCGAAATCGCGCGGCAACGACGTTGATCCGGTCGACATTTCAAGCCGCCTCGGCGGAGAAGTCGTCCGCCTTTGGGTCGCGTCGGTGGACTTCCGCGAAGACGTTGTCGGATCGGAAGCGCTCATGCAGCGCGTGGGCGAGAATTACAAGAAGATTCGCAACACGTTCCGCTACATTCTGGGAAATCTCGGCGACTTCGATCCTGCGAAAGATGCGGTGCCGTTTGATCAGATGGAATTGCTCGACCAGTACATGCTGCGGCAGACGGCGTCATTTGCGGAAGACGTTCGCAAGGCTTACGACGACTTCGCCTTCCATCGGATCTACCACCGGCTGAACCACTTCTGCATCGTCGATCTCAGCGCGTTCTATTTTGATGTCCTCAAAGATAGGCTCTACATCTTCGCGCCGAAGTCGCAGGCGCGCCGCAGCGCGCAGACCGCAATATGGCGCATCGGGGAAGCCCTCACCCGTCTGCTCGCGCCGATCATGACCTTCACGTGCGAAGAAGTCTGGCAGTACCTGCCGAAGGTTGCCGATCGTACGGACAGCGTTCACGTGGCGCTGTTTCCGACAGCAGCTGAGATTCTGGGCAGCGTGGCCGCGAGCGACGCGAAATCCGACGAAGACTGGAAGACCCTGCGCGCCGTGCGCGATGATGTTTTGAAAGCACTCGAAGAGGCCCGCAATAACAAGCTGATCGGAACGGGACTGGAAGCCCAGGTCGCACTCACCGCGTCCGATCCTGCGTACTCGCTTTTGAAACGACATGAAGCGCAATCGCGCTATTTATTCATCGTCTCGCATGTGACGCTATCGCCAGGTTCTGGCAATGGCACAAGCGGAGTGAAAGTCGAAGTCAAGAAGGCCGATGGCGCAAAGTGCGACCGGTGCTGGAATTATTCAACCCGCGTCGGCGAAGATACAACTTATCCGACAGTGTGCGAGCGCTGCAGCGCTGTGCTGAAGGAACTGGAGTCGGAGAACGCGCGTTGACTTCTTCGACGGCGCTTCCACGCCACACTACTCGGCCAGGTGCCGCGATCGGATGGGCTGGATTCGTCTGCGGCACGCTGGATATGACCGCGGCTTTCGGTGTCTACGGCTTTTTCGGCGCCCGGCCAATTCCCATCTTGCATGGCATCGCGGCAGGACTCCTGGGTCCGCGGGCTCACCAGGGCGGGATGGCGACCGCGGCGCTCGGTTTGGCCTGCCATTATTTCATCGCCTTTTCAGCTGCTGCGGTCTACTACGTGGCAAGCCGCTGGCTTCCATCGCTCGTGGAGCACGCCCTCGTTTGTGGCGCTCTGTATGGTGTGGTCGTTTACTTTTTCATGAATCGCATCGTGGTGCCGTTCTCCGCTGCGAGGAGATCTGCATTCTCCTGGGAAATGATGTTCCTCGGAGTTGCGATCCACATCGTCTGCGTTGGTCTTCCCATCGCTCTGCTGGTCCGGCGATACTCGACATGAACACGGTTCCTCAGTGCCCGTTTGACCTTCAGTGGCGGCCAGTTCCGGTTACTATGCTTTCAGGCAAATTTTCAGAATGAGAATGAACTCCATTCGGGCAATTCATTTTGTGCTCGCTTTGATTGTTGTGCTCCTCGACCGCTGGTCCAAGCGCCTGGTCGCGGCTCGCATCGCGATGTACGCACAGATCCAGATCATTCCTGGGCTCTTCCGTATCACGCATACCGAAAACACCGGCGCAGCCTTCAGCCTTTTCGCCGATTCGCCCTCTCACTGGAAGACAGGTGCGCTGATCACCTTTTCCGTGATCGCCATGATCGTGGTCTCGATTCTCCTTTGGCGTCAGGCACGAACAATTACGCTGACAGGAGTTGCGCTATCGCTGATCTTGGGAGGCGCAGTGGGAAATCTGTGGGACCGCGTGGCCAGCGGACGAGTCGTCGACTTTCTGCTCTTCTACATCAAGCAGTATCAGTGGCCTGTGTTCAACTTGGCCGACAGCGCCATCGTTGTTGGCGCCAGCCTGCTGGTTCTCGAAATTGTCTTCGGACAACCGAAGCATGCGGAGAACTCATAGCCCACCTGTCATGCTGAGCGCAGAACGAGATCGCAAAGCGAACTCGTTCGAAGTCGAAGCATCCCTACCCGAGCCGCACCGCTGAAGGTAGGGATTCCTCGCTACGCTCGGAATGACTAGTGAGCGGACCGGAGCGCTTTTACCGCAGATCCACCTGCCCCGCTCCCACATGCGCGTGCAGCCGATACTTGCCCGGTCCACTGTGATCAAACGAGCGGAACAGGCCTCCCTTGGAGACGTTGAACGCTGCAGCGTCCAGTTGACCGCTGTTGACCGACGCGTCCACGCGGCCATACTGATCGGGCTGTCCGACATCAAGATTCAGTTGGCCGAAGCTGAGTTCCACATCCTTGTCGCCGGTCACATCTTGGACATCGAGTTGCCCGGCCATCATGCGCACATAAAGGCCAGTGGATTTCGGGATCTCAATTCGTGCTTTGAAGTTGTTGTGCGGACAGCCAGTAAGCTTGAGGTCAGCGCGATCGCCTGACGCATTGAAGCGGACCTTCACATTGTCGCGCTCGGGATGGTAGGAAACGCGCACGATATTATCGTCCGTTCCCACAACTTCCATGCCACTGGAACAGAGATCCATGCGGATGAGGCCGCCAGCAGGAAATTTCGCTTCGACCGGGCTCTTGCCCACCTCCTCGATGCGTGTCTCCTGCGCAGATGCTCCCTGCGCAAAAAGCAAAGCCGAGCCAAGTGCTAGGAACACAAGCCGGGTTCTCATCAGCACACCCTCCGAGGCAGAAGCCGTCGTGAGAAGATACGCGAACTGCTGAGCATCCGTTCCCTGATGCGACCCCCGAGCGTGTAAATAACCATCCGGCTCACCCGGGGAATGCCCAATCCTGGGTAAAGAATCGAGCGGCTGGAACGATCTCAGTCCAAACGAGGGTTTCTATCGGGATCATTGCAAGCTCGCCTAGCGGCGAGTTAAATCGGTTTAACTATCGTTTTTATGTAACTCATTATAAGCCACTTATTACATTTATTTTGCACAGCTATGATACCCTCTAAGAGCAGAGAAATCATGCCCTTATAGATTGTGCACCAGAAACAGTGCACCTGGTATCCGATCGAGGTCTTGACTTTTGTGGCCTCCGGAGAACAGCCCTTCGCGGACGTAAGAATCGAAGCGTGTCAACAAGCTTCAAACGGTAGGTTGGCGTTTCGCCAGAATTGATCGGCGAAATCGGCGTGCATCCGCGGAGACGAAGTTGAAAAGAAGTTAAGGTGTCCCGTACAGCTGCCGATACACGCTGGCATTGCGCATGATGGCCTGCACGTACTCGCGGGTCTCTGTAAAGGGGATCGATTCTACGAACTCCGCCGAGTCCCGATACTTCCCTTGCCCCATCCACTCGACCACGCGGTCTGATCCGGCGTTATAGGCGGCGAGCGCCTGCTCAAACGATCCGCCAAACTGGTCGACCATGCCCCGGAAGTAGTGCGTGCCCAGCTCGAGATTCACGGTGGGTGTGTAGAGCTGGCTGGGATTGTAGCGTTTCATTGCTACCTGGCGCGCGACAGACTTACCAGTTCTTGGCAGCAACTGCATCAGGCCAACCGCGTTGGCGCGCGAAACTGCAATCGGATTGAATTCTGACTCCTGCCGGATCAGCGACGCCACCAGATAGGGATCGAGCCCATTCGCAATCGAGAACTTCTTTAAATCTGTCCAATACGGCCGCGGAAACAATGCGTCCCAATACTCGCGCGGCAGCGTCGGAATATCGACAGCAAAGTAGCTCGGGACCGACCGCTTCATCACCTCGATCGCACGATCGTAATGGCCAGTATCGGTATACAACTGGGCGGTTTCGGCAGGCGCCCAGCTCTTGTCATCATCGTCGCTCACAGCTTTGTCGATCTCTCGAACCGCAAGATCAACAAGGCCTCCATTACCCAGCAGCTTTGCTTTCTGATAATGGAAATCGTCGGCGGGAGCTTCCGCCAGCGTAATCTTGTCGCCATGCTCAAGCGGCGGAATATGGTCGAGCAGCGGAAACTGCCCCGGCGAATCGGCCACAGCCGGAAGCTTCTTCATCCGCTGGCGACCTAGCTCGGCGTAGTAGTAATTGCGATATCGATCCGAGAGTTTCTGATAGAACGCGCGCGCCATCGCCGGCTGATTGTCTTCTTCCGCCAATCGAGCGCGCCAGTAAATGGCCGCCGAAGTTTCGTTGCCATTGGGATACGCGGCAATCTGCTCCTCGAACAACTTCCTTGCATCCTCGTTGCGCCCTTGTCGCAGCGTGAGCCATGCCGTTTTCCAGTGCGCATACGACGCCTTGGATCCTTTGGGGAAACGCTCTTGCAACTCGCGATAGGCATCGAGCGCTTGATCGTACTCGTGATGAACGAGGTGCAGGTTGCCGACGGAAAGCAGGGCCGATTCCAGCCATGAACTTGTCGGAGCAGTGCTTCGGAGCTGGTCAACCATGCGATAGAACTCATTGTTATCGTCCATTGCCCAGGCGACCTCGCCGAGAATGTAGAGCCGCTGGGCATTTTGATCGGCATTCAATCCCGAGAGCGCCGCCAATTCCGTCTTCGCTTCGCGATTGCGCGAACTGTGATGCAGAGCATCCGCCAGATTCAGTTCAGCCGAAGGACGATCTGCGGCAGAGCAGTGCGTCGAATACTCGCGGTAGGCCTCAGCCGCATCAGCATATCGGCGCGCCTTCATCAACAGGTCGGCGCGCACTTTCAGCAGTCCGGCATTGGGCTGGGCCGCAATGGAAAGCTTCTTCAACTCGCCATACGCCGCGTCTGCGTCGCCTGACGTCGGCATCTTGTAGTAAACGTTGTTGAGTGCTTCCGACGCTTTCGCCTGATCCTTGAGTGTGGCGTAGGCTTTCCCCAATGCCAACTCGATATCAGACCGTGCGGGCTGACGGTCCTTTTCGAGAATCTCTACTACCTCTTGTGCGCGTCCTTCGGTCAGCAATGCATTGGCATAGCTCAAATGCGCATCACGAATCAGCAGAGAGTCGGGATAGTTTTTCTCGAAGTTCGCGAGCGCTGCCAGCCCTTCCGCCTGATGTCCGGTCTGCAGATAACAAGTTCCCAGGTAATACGAAATGTAGTCGCCGAGATCGCCGGCCATGGGCTTAGCGCGACTTAAAGGTTCGATCGCCTTGAAGTAATCGTGATCGATGAAATGGGCGTACCCGACCACAAGCCAGGCGAGTGCGCCTGCGTCATCTTTCGAGTGGGCTCGCGCGTAGGCCTCGACTCCGGCATAGGCCGCCGGGGTGCGGTCCGAGATCAGTTGCTGCGCCATTGGGCGCAGCGTAGTCGATGCGACAAAGGCCTGACGGATGCGACGTACGCGAGGAGAAATGGGCCGCTTGCGTCGTCGCGCAGCGGCCGTCTTGGATGATGTTGGCTTCCTCCCAGCTGTCGTGGATTTCTTCAGCGGCTTCTTGGCGCCGGACTGATCCGGTTCAGTCTTCGGCGGAGGCGTTTTCGGCGCCTTGGGAGATTCCTTATCGGGAGAATCGGATGCCGCAGGATTGGTTGATTGTTGCGGGCGGACCGGGACGCGCGTACTGCTCGCGAACGCGCATGCGCCGGCCAGAGCAAGCGTCCACCACAACTTGAGACCTTTATGAACCACTTTGTACTTTGATGCGCGGAGACGCGCCAGAACCTGTTTGTAGTCCTTGGCTATTAGGTTTTGGCTCTTAGCTAACAGCCAAAGGCCAAGAGCCTAGAGCAATTTACTTTTTAAAACTCGCGCCCATTACTGACAAATCATCTTCGGCCAGGCTGCGGACCACCTCTTTCTGGAAATAGTCGCCACTTGCAGCCGCAGTACTGCCGTACCTTTTTTGATACGTCGCCCGGCTCTTTTCAATATCTTCCTTCAGGCGATCGTAGAGATCTTTGTGGCGGCGCCCGTCATTGACCTTCGCCTGGTTATACAACTTTATTTCGTCCACTAGCAGGCGCGCGAAACGTTGCGCCTTGCGGTGCGTGTCGGCGTCTTCGGCCGACATCCCGGCAAACGGATCTGCCGCAGGAGCCGCCGCTGCGCTGGCCGCGGAAGCGCTCGAGGCCACTTCCACCACCTCAGCCGCTGGCTCCGGCTCAGGTTCAGGCTCAGGTGCTGCCTTCGCAGTGTGCTTTGGAGCATGCGACGCAAACGGATCGTTGAACGCACTCACTGTCTGCACGGGAGCTGCAGGCGGAGGCGCTGGCCGCTCCATGGCCGGAGCGTTATCCATCTCTCTTTGCGCTGCCTGCTTGCGCAGAGAAATGACCTCTAGCCACGCGCTCGTCGACATCACCAGAACTTCGAGCGATGGCGCGTCCAGCCGGTTCTCTGCCCCGCCGTCGGCGTAGAGCAGGGCCGCAACTTTGTCTTTTAGAACCAGCGGTAGGACGATGATCTGCTCGTTTTCCGGTCCGCCGAATTGCTTCACGAACCGCCGGTCCATTTCGGCTATGTTCGCCGGAGCCAGCGTGCGATTGTGATAGGCATGCGAGGCGGGCCCGGAGCTCATATCCAGCGGAAAATCTTTGATTGCCTCGTCTTCAGCGAAACCACGAGCCTGCCATCCGCTGGCCGATCCCGCCTTCACGACGAAGAGCGCCACGCGAGACGCGCAAGACGTGCCGGCATCCAACAAGCCTTTTAAGATTTCTTTCTGTGTTGTTCCAGCCTGGATGCTCGAGATCGCATCCACCAAGCCCGCAGACGGTGCGCCACTTCCGCCGGACTCGCCCGCGGGATTGGCCGGTAGTTCAGCCAATACGCGCTCGACCAACTCCGCTTGCAGTTTTGGTAATTGGCGATCGAGGACCTGCGCGACCGCTCGCTCAACAATTTGCTGGAGTTCCTTGGCCATTTCTTAGAAGACCATTATGATGCGCACGCCCGAGCGCTCCCCGGATCAGCCCCCTACGTTCCAAAGGGACACTGCCCTAACTTCCGATTATAGGGGTACTTTCACGCCCGCTGCAGGGTACCGAAGTACCCTGTTCCGCCGGAGTACCGAACGTTGAAATTCCGATTTTATAGCAAGCAGCTGTCAACCGCTGTTAAACCGTGCAGGATTGTTCATCTTGACACCCATGGGCTGGAATCCGGCAGCACTGGACGCGGCAATCCGTCTACTCCCGGCCGCTGCTGCGATTTCATCTCTAATTGCGCAGTGTTGACCACGGGATTCTCACATAGGATAATGCTGGTCGGTCGCCAGTTTTCTCCCCTGCGGCCTATCCACGAGCTGAATCCCGGAAGTGGCACGGCACGTTCTCCCGCGGAATCGGCTTGATCCAATTGAAAAGAAAGATCTCAAGGATCCACCTAGACCATGACCTGTGCTGCCCGTAGTCGCAAAGTTTTTTACGGCGTCATTTTATCTTGCCTTGTGACAGCGATAGTCGCAAACGCGCAGACCTTAACCACAATGGCAACTTTCGATGGGACAAACGGGAGCCAGCCTCTCGGTCTCATCCAGGGTTTTGACGGGAATTTCTACGGTACGACTCTCCAGGGCGGCACTACAAACTGGGGCATAGCGTTCAAGATGACTCCCGCAGGCGTGCTGACAACGGTCCATAATTTCTGCTCGATGGCTGGCTGCCTCGACGGCAGCTGGCCTGAAGGTCGGATGACTCAGGCAACCGATGGAAATATCTACGGGCCAACCGATAACAACGGGACAGGCGGAGCAGGGGTGATCTATAAAATTACCAGCGCGGGCAAGTTTGCAATTCTCCACGAATTCTGTCTCACCGACTGTTCTGATGGTGTAATTCCGACCTCAGTGGTGCAAGCGAGGAACGGGAATCTCTATGGGACAACCTTCGGGGCGCACAACAGTTATTCCCTGCTTGGCACCGTGTTCGGGCTGACGCTAGGTGGCAAACTCACTACGTTGCATACCTTTATCGGCACAGATGGCGCATATCCCGCAGGCCCCATGATGCAAGCCTCCAATGGAAATTTTTACGGAACAACACAGGCAGGCGGGTCTTCTACGGTCTGTTTCCTTTTGCTGTTCGGAGGCTGCGGAACAATATTTCAAATCACTCCATCGGGAACTCTGACGACACTGCACAGCTTCGACGGAAGTGACGGCTCATTGCCGGGTTACGGAGGAGCCTTGATCGAAGGTGTCGACGGCAACTTGTACGGAACGACCACCGCCGAAGGCGGGGAGAGTGCGAATGGAGGAACGATCTTCAAAATTAACCCGGCGGGCTAGCCTGCACCAGAGACTCAACTGGGCTGGCTCCATCACTACTGGATTCGTCACGGTCCAGACTCCCAGTGGCACACTGAAGAGCAACGTGCCTTTCCGAGTCGTGCGCTAAACGCATCTTCAACGGCCTTACGGTTGTGGATTTCAGTGAAGGCCAGACTAAATCCGTTTGGGTTGCGCGTTCGTTCCCTCATTTTCGTTTGCTAACAATCCGTGACTGGGGTCACGGAAAACCTGACAGTTCCGCGTATGGTTTGCATGAACTCGTCCACGGGTTCAGAAAGAAATTCATTCGTGCAAACGAAAACGCTCATCGATCGCCCGCAAGCGGTCGCTTTGGATCCTTTACGCGAATCTCAGAACGCGAATTCGAAATCTGCCTTGACCGCGCGCCTGCAACTCGGACAGCTCACGTGGGTGGGTCCGCTTCTGTTGGTTTTGGGACGGAGTGCGTTCATGATCGCTGCACAAGCGGTGGCCGTTTGTTGGCTGTGGATTCGCTTTCATACGTGGTCATGGAATGGCGCCGCCAAATGGTGGACTGTATACGGCACGCTTGTGGATCTTGGCTGTCTGGCGCTCTGTCAGCGTTCTTGCGGAAGGAGGGCATACGGTTGCGCGACCTGATCGGGCGTGTGCGATTGCACTGGGGACACGACCTGTTTCTGGGAGCCGGAGTATTCCTATTGGTGTTTCCTTTCTTCATGCTGGCGGCTCCGGTGGTCACCCGGCTGTTGTACGGAGCGACGCCCCTGCCAGCCTTCGCCGGTTTGGCCGCGGGACGTGTGCTACCGCGGTGGGCCGTCATTTACAGCTTTAGCATCTGGCTGCTCATCTGGTCGCCTACTGAGGAAATAACCTACCAAGGCTATGCCCTGTCTCGCCTCGAAGTGCTATTCGGAAGGCGGTGGAAAGCGATTGCTCTCGCCAGTTTTTGGTGGGCTATCCAGCATCCTTTCCTTCCCTTCATTGTTGACTGGAGATACTTCACTTGGCGATTTCTTATGTTTCTGCCCTCCATGGTTGTTCTGACCCTGCTCTATTTGAAAATCCGCCGCTTGCCCCCATTCTTCTTAGCGCATTGGGCGATGGACACCATTGCACTTTTCATGACCCTGAAGCTCTGACTTTTTGACTTCAGGTATCGCGCGGCAGGCTCCCGGGCGCAAGGCAAGGTACGCCCTCTATTCACACCCCCGATTCGCCAGATCCCCTTCCTACCAGATAGAATAGAGGTTACCTCTCACTGGGGAATCTATCCGTAAAATACTGAATCGCCTGAAACATGGGAGCCATCCAAAACAAGATAGCAGGGCCTGTTAGCGACGAATTGGCGCTGGTTCAGGCGGCCAAGCGGGGCGACGACTCAGCTTTTGAGGAGCTGGTTCGGCGATACGACCGCAATGTTTTCCGGATCGCGCAGCACATCACGCAGAACCGCGAGGACGCGGAAGATGTGGTGCAGGAAGCGTTCCTGAAAGCCTACGGCAACCTGGCGCAGTTCCAGGAGCAGTCAAAGTTCTATACGTGGCTGGTCCGGATCGCCGTCAACGAAGCGTTGATGAAGTTGCGCCGCCGCAAGCCCGAGCGCACCGTATCGCTTGACGAAGACATCAAAACGGAAGATGACTCCCTGCCCCGCGAGATCGCGGACTGGAGTCCGAATCCGGAACAGCAGTACACGCAAGCGGAACTACGAGAGATTTTGAGCAAGACCATCCAGGGGCTCCCGCCGGGGTTCAGGACGGTGTTCGTGCTGAGAGACGTAGAAGGTCTCTCAACGGAAGAAACAGCAGCAGCGCTCGAATTGAGCGTTCCTGCGGTAAAATCTCGCCTGTTGCGGGCCCGCCTGCAATTGCGCGAGCGGTTGACGCGCTACTTTCAGCGACGGGAACCGGGTAAAGATTCGAAAGGTGGAGAAGTGAAAAATGCAGATGTGGCAAGCGGAGACGGCAACCTGTGAAATGTTCTGAATTCCTTAGCGAGCTGACCAGCTATCTGGACGGCGTTCTTGACGAAAAAACAAAGCTCGAACTGGAAAATCATCTCTCCTGGTGCCACAACTGCTACGTTGTTTGCGATACCACCAAGAAGACCATCGAGATTTACCGCGACTCCCAACTCTACGAATTGCCTGAAGACCTCCGCAGCCGGTTGCGATCGGCAATCATGACCAAATGCCAGCAGCAGAAACGCCGCGGTCCCCAGAGCGTCTAAATCCATTTTGAGTGGGATTTCAGATTACAGATCTGGCTCCGCCGTGATCACGCTGCAAGATGTTAAGTCTGCAACTTGCAATCTCGCATCTGAAATCCCAGCCGAGTGAGCCTACTCACAGCTCCGCGTCTTTCCGGACGGTATCATCCAGGCCATGCCGCATAGTGTATGTCCCTGGTGGCTAGGTTATTTTCTTGCGAGCCCGGTTCGGCGTTGGCTCGGACAACGGCCCGAAGAAATTCTTCGTCCATACATTCGTGAAGGTATGACTGTACTTGAGCCCGGACCTGGCATGGGCTTCTTCACTCTTCCTCTCGCTGAACTCGTCGGACCAACAGGACGCGTGATTGCTGTCGACATTCAGCCGAAGATGATCGCCAGCCTGAAGAGTCGCGCAGCGAAGAAGAATCTGCTTGAACGCATCGACGCTCGAGTAACGTCAACCGAAACCATGGGCATCAGCGATCTCAACGGAAAGGTCGATTTCACTCTGGCCTTTGCAATGGTGCACGAACTTCCGGGCGCATCGAGATTCTTTGCTGAAGTCGGGCGCGCCTGCAAACCTGGCGCAAAGGTTTTGCTCGCCGAACCGCGTGGTCATGTCAAAGAACCAGACTTTACGGCAGCGTTGAGTTCCGCCGCCGCGGCTGGATTTTCGTTGCAGGACCGACCTTCCGTCCCCAAAAGCCTGGCCGCATTGCTAGTGAAGAACTGAGCCTGCTCAGCGCCTAAAAACGGGGTTTTCAGCGCTCATCGGAACCCGAATGTGCAATACTCTGCCCAGCAAACTGTGCAAAACTCTGTCATTCCCGCTATAACTCCAGCGTATTCATTGAATTGCAGAGTCTTCGTGCGATGGCTTAAAACCGACGAAAACCTAAACCCTTTTGCCCATCCATGAATCTAAGTAGGTGAGTGACGAGAGATCGGGATTTTCACTCAGGGGGCGTCACTCGTAGCAGTTCCCAGGGCTTTGCATACAACCGCTCAGGTATGGAAGGTGGGTCTATGTTCACAAAATTAGTTGAGGCAATGTTCGGCTGCAAGCACGCTCATTACAGCTTCCCTGTAACCGTTCGCCGGGCAACGCGCCGCCCCCAGGCCGCTGCTTTGACCGGAACTTATGTGGCTTGCCTGGATTGCGGAAAAGAATTTCCGTACGACTGGCAAGAAATGAAGGTCATCACTTCCCCTGAGCGTCACCGTGAAAGGCTTGCGGAACTGGCAAAGCACGCGGCATAATTTGCTGCGGAAGTTTCGATAAGGTAAGACCAAAAGCTTTTTTTGCCCGTTGCGCGCAGTTGTAAAAAGCGCTCCCCCATGAGCCGCGGAAACCCGCGGCTCTCGCTTTTGGGTGTCAATCATTCGTGGAGAGATAGTTGGCAATGTTTGCCAGTTCCTTGCGAGCATCGTCAGCACGCCTGCCGGTGGGCTCTTCCTTCACGAAAGTGCGGAACTCTTCGCCCGCTTGCGCAATCTGCTTCTTTTGTTCAAATGCGAATGCGGCGCTCCAATGCGCAAATGCATGGGGAACGTTGTTCAGGCTGTGGACCTTACCGCAATCCCTGATCACCTCATCGAAATGACCATTCATGTATTCCGCGTAGGCAAGAAGAACCAGTGTGACGCCATCCTGCGGGTCGATCGTGGTCGCTTTCTTCAGCTCGGATTCTGCGGCTGGAAAATTGTTTGCCGCGATATCCATGCGCGCAAGATTGACGTAGGCCGGAGCATAGTGACTGTCGATGGTAATGGCGTGCTGCAGTGCGTCTGCCTCCCTGCTTCGGTCACCCGCGCGCGCATAAATCACGCCAAGGTTATTGTAGGCAGCCGCGTATTGAGGATAGAGAACAATTGCTTGCTCCAGGGACGCGGCGGCGCGGTCCCATTGCTGCTGTTCCATCTGTTGACTGGCTTTACTAAACTCCTTCGCGGCCCGCTTCGGAATGTTCAAATCACTCACGGACGTGGAAGCGGAGCGAAAAACCGAATCGTCTTTCGGCTTAGCCTGCGGGATATTGATTTCGATAGGTGGGTTGTCGAAGGCCCCGACGCTGATCTCGTCCGTTTCGATGCCGGCGAATCCCCGCCCAGAGACCACCATGCGGTACGTACCCTTGGGTACGCCCGGTAAATCCACCATGCAGCTCTTGTCAGGAGTCCCTCTCGCGACCGAATTCGGGCCCTGCATCAGCTCGATTCGTGTAGAGGTATCGCAGGTCCCGCTTGAATATGCAACATGTATCCGCACATGGTTGTCCGTCGAAAATCCTTTTTCCAACTGAGCCATGGCGGGCATAACGAAAACAACAAGCAACAACCAGCTTCGACCAGCCATAGAACCCTCCGCTTGCGACCCGTCGCACGCATTCGAGCGGTGAAACGACAACGTTGGCTGGTAGACGTGCGAGGTGAGAAAAGGAATTGCAAAATCTATGTCATGTGAGGGAAATTCTTTTCCCGACATATAGCAAACAACATAGTCATGTCCACAACAGGCACGCGTTTGTTTGCCTGTCTTGGTGCGGAGTTCGAGTGTTCAGTGAGGATCGATGTTGATCGATATTTTGTTGAGTCCCGAAGGAACTCCTATCGGACGCTTCCGCACTGCACCAGCACGTGGACGGTGCTGCGAGGGGCTACCTGATGTGGCGAATGCAATCTCTAGAACCAAAAGGGAGAGTTCCGCTTACGTGGTTGGGTTTGCGACGGCAGTGCTGAGCCTAACTGTCTAAATTACGAGTTTCGCTTGGACCAGGCTCCCCTTAAGCTGGCTTGGAGGACATCTATGCGAAACGAAAACGCGCTACTTCGTGCAGCCCTTTTTTGCTCGCTGATTCTGATCCTGGCAGGGATGGCTACGCCTGCTCTGGGCCAGGAACGCATGACTATCCAAGCCACCGCCAAGGGGACGAGTACACAACTAGGCAGGATGGCCGACGTCAACATTTATATCGAGTCTTATTCGAACGAAGACGATCGGCAGACTTTGATCAACGCCTTTAAGCAGCGGGGACAGAGTGGACTGGTGGATGTGCTTCAGGACATGAAGCCGAAGGGACGGATCCGGTTCGCCAGTGGGGGCGTTGGCAACGATATCAAGTACATCATCGAATTGCCCTCCAAAAACGGGCGGAGGCTGCGACTGATCACCGACCGCTGGCTCGCTTTCGCCGAACTGTACAACAGCACTCGTTCCTCAGACTACAGCGTCGGCGCGATCGAGTTGAACCTGACGCCCGACGGCAAGGGCACCGGAACCGTGCTGCCAGCCTGCAAGATCACGGTCAACAAGAAGAAAAAGCAGGTGGAGATCGAGACGTATCAGAATCCTTGGGACCTGACAAACTTCATGATCTCCAAGAACTAGGGAGCGGCGAGCCACTAAGACGATACCGCCACGATCAGTGCTTGGGCGTAATCCTTGCGGCGAATGATTGCGCCACAATCTTGCCTTCACGAACAACAAATGTGTCGGTCGCGGCCTCGTAGCGGTTGTCCGCGGTTTCTGCGTCCCAGAAGATATAGGCGTACTCCCCCTCGACGGAGGTCCGATGCATGGCAAAAGTGGTGCCGGGCTTACCGAATTCTGAGAAGATCGCCTGAAAAAAAGGCCTGAGCGCAGGAGGTCCTATTAATGTTTGGGTCGGCATAAATAAGACAGCATCGGACGAATAGTCCGACAGAACACCGTCCACATTCCCGTCACCAAAACACTTCAAGTGATGACGCAGTACTTCCTCTGTTGAAGCCATTTTCATCGCCTCCATCTCACGCTGGAAAATTTTGGGATCGACGGGCTCTGGGCGCATCGATCCCCGAAACTTCCCCTTTGCGTAGAGAGAGTCCCGCTTATTTGTTCGCTTTAGCCATCGTCTTTACAGGTTTCATGGCTTGTTCCAGTGAGATCTCCTTACCGTCGGCATCGACCCAATGGATATCGAAGGCAGCATCGGAGGTAAGAAACACCAAGCACGGAGCGTTTCCACTGCATGTCGCACGGTGCACGTGATGCGGTGGCATGAAGAGAAAGTCGCCACTATGCGCCACGATGGCCTTCTCACCTTTCATCTGTGCCTCGAGTGCGCCGCTTGCGACCATCACGGTTTCGCCTGGAGTGTGCCAGTGGAACGGTGCGACACAATGAGGAGCAAAGCGAGCCAGTATGACGGATGCTCCCTTCGTGGGGTCGCCCTTTTCCACGGAAATTGTGAAGCATGGAGGAGCGTTCGGGATTGCGGCGAACTTGGCGCCGGCAGCCGGGTTGACAATTGGATAATTGGTCTCTTGAGCAGCCAGCACAGCTGCATGAACCAACATCATCAGTGTGAGAAACAGTAGAGTACCGCGTAGACGTGAAATCATGATCCTCCTTTTCGACAGAATCGAATAGGGCCCCAAGATCGCCGCGTACTCTACAGGAAGATTGGTGGGAAATCAATGCGACGGTTCGTCCGCTTTAAGTCCGAACTAGACTCACGCATCCAGTTGTCAGCGGGCAGGACTCTGCTTCTGCTCCGCTTCCGCATCCTGATGGCCGAAATCCAAACCAAAGTGCGGCTCTGACCGCGTTCCGGTGACCTTGAATGGAAGCTCGGTTCCGACCCCGTGCTTGGAGAAAAACGGATCCACCGGTTTTAGCAGAATCGATTTCCATCCGGTGGTCATTTGGGAAAGTTTGGCTTGCATTTGCAGCTTGCCGTGAAAATCGAAAACATTGCCGTCGAGGCTGTATTGTCCAGAGAATTCTGATCGCACCCCGGGAATCGCAAACTGCAACGGTGTAAACCGGAAGAGTCCGTTGCTAAGATGAAAAGTACCGCTCAGTCGTAAGGGTACGTTCACATCGAGATGTTCCTGCGCCAGGCGGGGCGCGCCCTGAGCGCGCAGGCTGAGAGCGTCGAGACGATCCTGGATCTTGTCGTTGGAGAACTCGCCCTGTGAAATCGAAAATTTTCCATTCAGGCGCAATCGGTCGGATACATCTTCGTCGCTCGGCGGCAGACTCATCGTCGCGTGCATGACGATGGGACCGCTCAGTACGGGCGGTTCCGTCTTCACACCTAGCCGCAACAAATCTTCCACCCTCGCCTGGTCCATGACGACTTTGAGCTCAATATCGTGGCCCGGAGGACTTTTCACTCTCACCACTTTCCCATTCGCAGTGAAGGCGGTATGCAGGAACCGTGCCTTCACGGGTTCGAGATAGGTATCGCCGTCAGTGCCGTCGACGATCGCGTGAAAGTCAGTGTGCAGAGGCACGGGATGCCCGCTGCGGGTCAGGCGGAAATCAGGTGTATCGGTCTTGCCGTCGACCTCGATATTGCCGAGGGTGCCACGATAGTTCCCCACTGACGACAAAGTACCCGCAATCCCGCGAAAATTTCCCAGATCGGCGTGCGAGAAGGAATAGTCGCCCGAAATCGACGTCGCTCGCGGTTTAGCTTCCTGAAAGGGACCGAAGTATCCGACGGACTCGATGTCGCCGACAGGTTTGGGATTCACGAGCGTGGCTTGGAAGCGCATAGGTTGTCCCGCGCCGATGTCTTCCATCTTCAAACGGCTGATTGCGAATACCAGCGGCTGTTTGTCCGGCTTTCGCGTATTGATCACGAGATTCGTATCTTCACAATTCAACTCGTCCACGACGATCTTGATCTTCCGCGATGACTTGCGCATGTCACTGAGATCCTGAATGTCTTCCCTGGGAGGGATGTTCAGCACCATCCCTTTCACATACACAGTGTGCACGTGCATGGGCGACCGGAAGAGACCGCGAAACGAAGTCTGAAACCGGAATTCCTGGACCTTAATGAGGGGCTGAAGGCCCGGCGCGGAAGGATTCGGATCGAGCATTCCGTAGATCTTGAGCCCGGTGCCGTGCACTGCGAGACCATTGAGGGCGGAAACGTCTAGGCCGCTCAATTCCACTTTGCCCTTGAATCGCTCAGACAAGGTATCGATGACGCGGGCACGGAGAATTGGGGCCGCATGCGACGCGACATAGCGGATGACTAAGCCACAAATGAGTACCAGTACCAAGAAAATGCCACCAATCCATATCCATTTGTGGCTGCGATGCCTTATGGCATGGGCACTGTGGGGATTCTCAACTGCAATGGGACCGGGTGGGCGGTGCTGAGGCGAAGCGGCCATTCACTACTAGAGCAAGCTGCCGAGCGACAAAAGTCAATCAGGTGAAAACCGGAAGATGACGCGGCGCTCAAGAGGCAGCCAGCGACGCGTCAGCGAGACACTACGCTACGAAGAAGAATATGTTTTCGGTGAAATCGATCTAGAACGGTTTGCGAACCACAACTTCCTGATCGCGGATGAAAAATTGCGCCGAGCAGCTCTCGGAACCGCAGATCACCGGCAGCAATCCGTTGATTTGTTTGCGGGTAATCAGTCCTAACATGCCGCAGGATGGACACGACAAGACGGCCCAGTAGGGATCTTCCTTCTCGCCGATCTCGCCGGCATTTTCGAGCACAAAGACGGTACCCGGCTGCATCTGTTCCGGAATCCACTCGTTAAGGATGTCCAGTTCACCGACCATGTGTTCCTCCCTTTTGCTCGAACAAAAACGGCCCTATGAAGCCTTTCTAGCACGCTTGAGGTAATCACGCGAAGTTACTGAGGTACTGGCTTTTGCCGACGTCATGCTGGCGCGAACCTGCCGTAAGGCATCGCTCAGGCAAACTCCCAGAATCGGCTGCCTCGAGTTTTTCAAGATGTCCACAATCTGCTTCGCCGAAGTCTCCAGATAAAGATGCTTGCCGTCGGTAAGAAGATGGACGTCAGATTCGCGTTCGACAATTTGCCCGATCCCCTTCCCGAATTCGCGATCCAGGAACCGCATCACCTTGCGTACACCCTGGAGGGAGAAACCCTTGCGGCGGAGCTGGCAAATCACAGCGATCTCGGTGAGTTGATGCATCGAATAAATGCGGCGATGGCCTTCTCGCGCTGGCTTTACGACACCGCGCTCGTCCCACCATTGGAGCTGCCGCGGCGTGATGCCTGTCAGCGCTACCACTTCGTTAGATGTGAAGCAATCCTGCATGTAGCCTCAAAAATGTTTAAAACACAGCGACGGCAAAATGTTTCAGACATTCTAGGCGCGATGCGGTGAGAGTCAAGGAAACAAGCAGTGGAAAAGGGTTGACTAGGAGAGTTCCTGCCGGAGTACTACGTTTCTGATCCGCCGCCGACGAAATGCACGATCTCGAGTTGGTCGCCGTCTCTAAGCGTTGTTTGCGACCATTGGTCGCGGGGAGCAATATCGCGGTTGAGTTCGACCGCAACGCGATCGGATTTCATGGCTAACTTTTCGAGCAAGGCCGACAACGTGAAAGGAGAAGAAACGTCTGTGAACTCATGCTGCTCCCCATTGATCTGCAATTTCATCGATGGCTACTCGGCAGACTTACTCCGTCTTGCGCAGCACGAACTTTCTGGTAGCCGTGCGGCCCTCGAAGTTTGCCTGCACCAGTAAGGACGCGTCCGGCAAGGAGGCTTCTTCTACTTCGATCTTGATCTCTGCCGCCCCGCCGGAATCCGCTACCGCCTGGGTATAGAACGGAGCAGCACCCGGTCGCGCGAAACGAAACGTCAGGCGAGCCCCAGACGCCGCGGAGCCGCCCTCGGTCACCCGCAATTGCATGGTGAGATTGTGCTCATTGTGAACAGAGTCCGCATTGAGCCATTGCACTTCGAGTTCTTTTACTTTCGCAAGCGTTTCCGGCTCCGGTTGATCCAGCACGTTGTCGAGCTTGCCCTCGCGGATAGCGTCCAGAACCATCCGGTGTTGCTCACGCAGCAGTTGCTCCTTTTGGGAGTCGCCGAATTGCGCCTCTGAACTCTGGGCGGAATAGGAAGTGGCCTTTTTGCCGATACAGCGACCACGCACAAACACCTGGGTTTGCAGCAGGAGTTCGCCTTCACGCGCTTCGCTCTGCACGTGATAGATCGTGTCGCCATGCTTGACGTCAGTATTGAAGCCGAAAATCATAGGGAATTTTGTAATTTGGTAATTTTGTAATTGGGCAATTTTCAAAATCGCATGCGCACACCAGCACGGATTTTCAAATTACAAAATTACCCGATTACAAAATTACAAAATCGTTCTCGTTCCCTTGACACTCTCGCGTGTAAACCCATAATCTGGAACGTTTAAGCAACCACTAGGCGCGAATTATATATACCTCATCCTATGCCAGACAATTACTTCGCTCGCTACCTCCCTTTCCTGATCCATATGATCATGGCGGGGGGCATTGCGGTGGCGATTGTGACCCTTTCCTGGCTGATCGGACAGCGTAAGCCTACTCGTGCCAAGCTCATGCCCTACGAATCGGGCATGACCCCCGTTGGCGACGCCCGCCAGCGCTTCTCGGTGAAATTTTATCTGGTCGCCATGCTTTTTATACTGTTCGATGTTGAGGCGGTCTTCATCTATCCATGGGCGATCATTCTGCGCGATCTGAAGCGCTTCGGGCTGTGGGAAATGCTGGTATACATCGGAGTCTTCCTGGTTGGCTTCTTCTACGTCTGGAAAAAGGGTGTGCTGGATTGGGGTGAAACCGGCGCTGGGCGGGAGAGAAGTTGATGCCTTTGGCACCCGCGATCACTGATATCGAACAACTGAAGAGCCATCCGGCGGTGGCGCGGATTCACGCGTGGAATGCGGCGGCAATTCAGGTCGTGAAGTTCGATCGCGACGAGATGACGATTGTTGTCGATCGTTCGACGATTCGGGAAGTGTGCGCGCTGCTCAAAGAAGATTCAGCATGTCCATTCAACTTTCTATCTGACGTGACTTGCGTGGACTGGTATCCGGCAGAGCCCCGGTTTGAGGTTGTGTATCACCTGCTCTCGATTCCTAAGAAGGAACGCGTTCGCTTAAAGGTTCGCTTGAACAGTTCCAGTCCAAATGTTGATTCATTGACCTCGCTATGGTCCGGAGCGAACTACTTCGAGCGTGAGGTTTTCGACTTGTTCGGAGTACGTTTTGCCGGCCATCCTTATTTAAGGCGAATCATGATGCCGGAGGACTGGGAAGGTCATCCATTACGCAAGGACTATCCCGTGGAGGGATACCGCTGATGGCCCACATGACGCCCACGCCCGTGCTCGAACCCGGTCAGGATCGGACGATGATCCTGAACATGGGCCCGCAGCATCCGTCGACGCACGGAGTGCTTCGCGTTTTGCTGGAAATCGATGGTGAGACTGTTGTCCGGTTGATGCCCGATATCGGATATCTCCACACGGGAATTGAGAAGACTTGCGAGGCAAAGTTCTATCAGCAGGTGGTACCGCTGACAGACCGCATCGATTATCTCTGCCCCATGACCAACAACCTCTGCTATGTGCTGGCGGTGGAGAAATTGCTAGGGCTGGAGATTCCCCCGAAGGCTCAGTGGCTGCGAGTGCTTTTCAATGAGCTGACGCGCATCAATTCGCACTTGGTGTGGCTGGGCACGCACGCCATGGATATCGGTGCGCTGACCGTCTTTTTGTATTGTTTCCGCGAACGCGAAGAGATCCTGAAGTTTTTTGAGGCCGTCAGCGGACAGCGGATGATGACGTCGTACTTCCGCGTCGGTGGCGTGGCTTTGGAACCGCCCCTGGGATTGTTCGACAGGATTCGCGACTTCGCCGGATATTTCCCTGAGAAAGTAGATGAGTACGAAAACCTGCTGACCGGCAATCCGATCTGGGGGATGCGGACCAAAGGAGTCGCCAAGATGACGGCGGAAGATGCCATCGCTCTCGGAGCTACCGGACCGACTTTGCGAGGCAGCGGCGTCGATATCGATCTGCGGCGCGATATGCCGTACTCGAGCTACGAGAAGTTCCAGTTCAAGGTCCCGGTATCGCAGGAAGGCGATGTGTTCGCCCGTTACATGTGCCGGGTGCAAGAACTGCGCGAGTCGATTGGGATTGTTCGTCAGGCGCTGGATGGAATGCCCGATGGACCGAGCAAGGCCAACGCACCGAACGTGGTTCTTCCCGATCGCGAGAAGATGAAGACCCAGATGGAGTCGCTCATCTATCACTTCAAGATTATTACCGAAGGCTTTGCTGTTCCGGCGGGTGAGGTTTATCAGGCAGTGGAATCGCCGCGTGGAGAGATGGGCTACTACATCGTGAGCGACGGCACGGCGAAGCCGTATCGGGTGCATATGCGGTCTGCGTGTTTCGCGAACCTGCAGACGTTGGCGAAGATGTGCGAGGGACACTTGCTGGCGGACGTTGTCGCGGCAATCGGTAGTATCGATATCGTGCTCGGGGAAATAGACAGGTAGGACATCAACAGTGTGCCCTGGTGCAGCACCGCTGTGGGAGCAGGTTGCGATCGTCACATTGATACCACCAGTCGGAACCTCCCTTTGGTGGCTGCGCGCCCGCGGATGGGCAAGAACGGTTCAGGGTGAAACGGTAACGGAAAAAACGAAGCAGCGGCAAGAGTGGGAATTCTGGGCTTTGCTCGCAGCCTCGTACGTAATGATGATTTGCGTTTTTATTTACGCCTCTTGGAAGTGTAAAGGTTAAAAGATCGGACATGAAATTCTCCGAACAGTTCGAAACGCGGTTTGCGGAGATGGTGACGCACTATCCGACGAAGCGATCGGCGCTTGTACCGACACTTCTCTACGCGCAGGACGAGGTCGGACATCTCTCGGATGAAGTGATCTCCGAGATCGCGTCGCGTCTCGACTTGACCGAACTCGAAGTCAACAACGTGATCAGCTACTACTCGATGCTGACCACCAAACCGCGCGGCAAATACAACGTTCAGGTATGCACCAACATCAGCTGCATGGTTCGAGGTGGAGAAGAGATTCTGCATCACTGCGCGAAGAAGCTGGGCATAGGGCACAAGCAGACCACCCCGGACGGAATGTTCACGCTCGAAGAAGTGGAGTGCATCGGGGCGTGCAGCTGGGCTCCGGCCGCGCAGGTGAACTACGACTTTCACGAGAACCTGACGCCCGAGAAGATGGACAAGGTTCTCGACGAGTACAAGAAGAAGGGAACGCAATAGAGCGATTTGGTAATTGGGTAATTTAGTAATTTTGTAATTGAAAAGCGACGGCCGACCGTTGGGATATTTCAAGTTACACAATTATCAAATTACAAAATTACTCAAACTTCATGGCTGATTTGGTTACCCATCCCGACGAGGTAAGAGTCGTCTCCCGGCGCTTCGGCATGGGTGCGACCAACATCGATCGCTACCTCGAACTTGACGGCTACAAAGCCGTGCAGAAGGCTCTCGCCATGGAGCCGGACGCCATCATTAATGAAGTGAAGAATTCGGGGTTGCGTGGACGCGGTGGCGCTGGATTCTCCACCGGGATGAAGTGGTCGTTCGTTCCTAAGCAGGCTGCCAAGCCGAAGTACGTGCTCTGCAACGGCGACGAGAGCGAGCCGGGGACCTGCAAAGATCGCCTGATTTTCGAGCACGATCCGCATTCGGTGATCGAGGGCGTCATGATCGCCGGACTCTCCATTGGTTCGAAGAGCGGGTACATTTACATCCGCGGCGAATACCGGTATCTCTCGAACATCATGCAGAAGGCAATCAGAGACGCATATGCCAAGGGATTCCTCGGCAAGAACATCTTCGGCAGCGGCAAAGATTTCGATGTGTATTGGCATGGCGGCGCGGGTGCTTATGAAGTTGGCGAAGAGTCGGCGTTGATGGAATCGCTCGAGGGTAAGCGCGGAGTGCCGCGCATCCGTCCGCCCTTCCCTGCTGTCGTGGGTCTCTGGGGCGGTCCGACTATTATTAATAATGCCGAGACACTGGCAAATGTCCCACACATTATTCTGGGCGGCGCGGATTGGTACGCGAAGCTAGGAACGCCGAAGAATGGCGGCACGCGCCTGTTCTGCCTGAGCGGCAATATCGCGAAGCCCGGCGTTTATGAACTTCCGATGGGCTACAACCTCAAGAAGATGATTTACGAGGTTGGCGGCGGTATCCCGAATGGACGAGAGCTGAAAGCCGTAGTTCCCGGCGGCTCCTCATGCCCCGTTTTGAAAGCTGACGAGATTGATGTCGCGATGGATTTTGACTCGGTCCAGAAGGCGGGATCGATGCTTGGCTCGGGCGGCGTAGTCGTAATCGACGATGCGCAGTGCATTGTCAAATTCGCGCTGCGGACGATGAAGTTCTATCAGCACGAAAGCTGCGGATGGTGCATCCCGTGCCGCGAAGGCACAGACTGGCTGAAGAAGACGCTGGTCCGCTTTCACAGCGGCGCTGGCATGAAGAAAGATATCGACAACATGCAGTACCTGGCGGAGAACATGCTCGGACGCACGTTCTGTCCGCTAGGCGATGCGGCGGCGATGCCGACAATCGGGTTCGTGAAGAAGTTCAGGAAGGAATTTGAGGATCATCTCGACGGAAAGCCGTGCCCGTACGAAACGGCGCCAGTTGCGGAATTGGCTGGCGCGTCGCACTGATTTTGTAAATTGGTAATCGGGTAATTTTGTAATTTGGAAATCGATGCCCTCGCAACCTGAGGATTTACGGAATCGCACGAAGGCGTTTGCAGTACGAGTTGTAAAGACGTACCGCGCATTGCCATACAGGTCGGATGCGCAAGTCCTCGGGAAGCAGTTGCTTCGATCCGGAACTTCGGTTGCGGCAAACTATCGTGCAGCATGTCGTTCTCGTTCGAAGGCGGAGTGGGTTGCAAAAATCGGCATCGTCATAGAAGAGGCCGATGATTCTGTGTTTTGGTTGGAGATGCTCTCGGATTGCTAAATTGTGCCGCTTCAGAAACTGGAGATGCTTCTGAAAGAGGCGCATGAATTAAGCGCGCTGTTCGCTGCATCGCAAAGAACGGCTCGGCTGCATCGGTGAGTAAATTACAAAATTACCCGATTACAAGATTACAAAATGGCTGATGTAAACCTCACAGTTGACGGCAAGAAGCTCACGGCCCCAGCGGGGACGCTGCTGATTGATGCGTGCAAGAACGTAGGCATTGAGGTGCCTTCGTTCTGCTATTACCCCAATCTGTCGCTGCAAGGCGCTTGCCGCATGTGTCTCGTGAAGATCGAGAAGATGCCGAAGCTTCAGACCGCGTGCACGACCGTGGTCAGCGAAGGCATGACGGTCACGACCGAGAGCGAAGAGATCAAGCAGGCGCGCAAGTCGATGCTTGAGTTGCTACTCGGGAACCATCCACTGGATTGCCCGGTGTGCGATGCAGGCGGCGAGTGCGAATTGCAGGACATGACGTTCTCCTACGGTGCCGCTGAGTCGAAGTTCATGGAGGCGAAGAATCACCGGGAAGAACAACAATGGTCTCCGGTGGTGTTTTTCGACCGTCCGCGTTGCATTCTATGCTATCGCTGCGTGCGTATCTGCGGCGAGGGTATGGACGTCTGGGCTCTCGGCGTTCAGAATCGCGGCGTCAGTTCCATCATTGCTCCCAATAAAGAAGATCATCTCGAGTGCGAAGAATGCGGCATGTGCATCGACATCTGCCCGGTCGGCGCACTCACTTCGGGCGCATACCGATATAAAACCCGTCCTTGGGAGATGAAACATGTCGGCACCGTCTGCACGCATTGTGGCGATGGGTGCAAAACAACTTTGGGCGTGCGGCGCTCTGATACGGGCATGGAGATCGTCCGCGGCGACAACCGCGACAAGAGTGGGACCAACGGTGACTTCCTCTGCATTAAGGGACGCTACGCATTCGACTTCGCAAGCAACGACGAGCGCCTGAAGCAGCCCCTGATTCGCAAGAATGGCAAGCTTACGCCGGCGACGTGGGAAGAGGCGTTTGAACTTGTCGGCAAGAAGTTTGCCGAGATCCGTGACAAAGACGGTGGGGCGTCGATCGGCGTAATCGGATCAAACCGCACGACGAACGAGGAAGCCTACCTGCTTTCGAAGTTCGCGCGTACCGTGCTGAAGACCAACAACGTCGATCATCACCGGACAGCCGACTTCCCTGCCTTTGCGGCCGCGGTGCGCGGAACAGACAAGACCGCCAGCATGGCGGATGTTTTTAACGCGCCTACAATCCTTCTGATTGGGAATGATCCGACGGAGCAGCATCCGCTGCTGGCGTGGCAGATTCGGAATAACGTTCGGCTGCATCGGGCCAAGCTGTACGTCGTGAATCACGAGTCGATCAAACTGCGGCGGCAGGCTACCGTCTTTGCGCAGGTCAGTCAGGGAGCGGAGTTCGTGAAGTTCGTTTCTGGCAGTGAAGCGGCCCCACCTAGTTTAGGAATGAGCGGTACGACTCCGGATGATCTAGGCAAACTGCGCGATACGTTGCGTGCCGAGCAGAACATGACTGTTGTTTTCGGCGCTGAGATTCAAGGTGCCGTAATTCAGCAACTTGTTTCCGCACTACCCAATGCGCGATTCATCTGCCTGAGCGATTACGCCAACTCGCGCGGCGCTTCGGATATGGGACTCTATCCCAATCTGCTTCCCGGGTATCACTCCGTCAGCAACAGCAGTTCGTTCCATCAGGAGTGGGAGATTCCGCCGACTCCCGGGCTCAATACTTTCGAAATGGTCAAGGCCGCGCAGTCTGGGAAACTGAAGGCCCTTTACGTTATCGGATCAAATCCGATCGGACGCCTGCAGATCGACCCGTTCGCTTTCTCGAACAGCTTCGTCGTCGTGCAGGATATGTTCCTGACCGAAACGGCTATCACAGCTGACGTGGTACTGCCCGCGGCGAATGCCTACGAAAAAGCCGGCACGATGACCAATACCTGCGGCGACATTCAACTGGTTAAGAAGGCCGGGGAAGTTTCAGGCACGAAGCCGGATTTCGAGATGATCGTTCGCATCGCCGATGCAATGGGTCATGACGTTCACAAACTGGTGCCCTTCGGTGGCGGCGTACGGGCAGATATGGGTCAGTCTCGCGGAGCGCAGTCGGGTGAGGCCGATCGTCACGCGGTGTGGCTTGAGACGCAGGGACTCGAGCCGAAGCTGAGTCCGCTGGATCCGATGGCGATTCTGGATGAGATTCAGCGGCTCGTGCCCGGATACGACGTGTCTCGCACGAATCTTTTGGCTGGAAATTGCGAGCATACTTCCCTGTCGCAGACCGGTGGAGCGGTCCCGCAACAAACGCCGGATGCTCCGGCACTCATTCAACCAGCGAACGATAGCCTATTTAGTTCAGGCACTCTGGGGCGTTATTCGCGCGCTCTGAATTCTGTGATCGAAGCGCACGAGATCAAGCCGGCGGAAGTCGCGGCCGACTAAGCCGATTCAAGTATTCGCTTAACAAGCTGTAGAAGTGAGAGAGGAAGCCGGGCGTTGCCAATCTGGATTTACATCGTAGCTTCTGTGGTCAAGTCCGCTATCGTTCTTGTCGTGCTGCTGACCGCGGTGGCCTATACCGTTTGGCTCGAACGCAAGGTCGTCGGACACATGCAGAATCGCTGGGGCCCCACTCGCGTGGGTCCGTTCGGACTGTTGCAGCCCGCTGCCGACGGACTGAAGTTCCTGTTCAAAGAGGACCTGACACCGCCGCACGTCTACAAGCCGCTATTCTTGGCGGCGCCCTTGATCGCGGTGGTCTTCGCGCTCACGTCCATCAGCGTGATCCCATTCGGCAATCCGGTAACGATTTTCGGCTACACATTTCCGCTGCAGATTACGACCAACGTCAACACCGGCCTGCTGCTGATTATCGGTGTGACCTCGATTGGCGTGTACGGCGTGGCGCTTGCTGGATGGTCTTCTAACAATAAGTATTCTCTGCTGGGCGGATTGCGAGCCAGCGCGCAGATGGTCAGCTACGAAATTTCGCTTGGACTCTCTCTGGTCGGCGTACTGATCATGGCCGGCAGTTTCAGCCTGAACGACATCGTCGCCTCGCAGCGTGGACATTTTCTCGGAATCATCCCGCGCTGGAACATCTTCACCGGCCAGATTGTTGGCTTCTTTTGCTACCTGATTGCGGCCTATGCGGAAACAAACCGCATTCCGTTCGACTTACCGGAGGCCGAAACCGAACTGGTGGCCGGATATCACACCGAATACAGCGCGATGAAATTCGCCATGTTTTTCATGGCCGAATACGCGAACATGATCACCGTGGCGTGCTTGGCAACGTTGCTCTTCTTTGGGGGATGGAATGGACCACTGTTTGGACCATATATTTTGCAAGCCATTCTTCCAGTGTTCTGGTTCTGCGCCAAGGTTTTTGCATTTCTGTTTCTGTACATCTGGGTGCGCGGCACGTTGCCCCGCTTCCGTTATGACCAACTCATGGCATTTGGTTGGAAGTTCCTGCTGCCGTTGTCGATCTTGAATTTGATTGCAACGGCCATTGCAGTGGTGTGGTGAGGAAAGAAGGTACTCAGTACCAGAACTCGGTACCCGGTTTGTGCCGTTGAGGGTGCGAGTGCTCTGCTCAGAATCAATTGAGTACTGAGTCCTGCGTACCGACTTCATGAGCGTTCATCTCATTCTGTTTTTGGCGTTCGGAATCGTCGCCGTGGCGGGCGCAGTCAACCTGCTTGTGCAGCGGCATCCGATCAACAGCGCTTTGTCATTGATCGCCGTCATGGCGGCGTTGTCGGGTGAGTATCTGTTGCTCGGGGCGGAGTTCGTTGCGGCCGTGCAGGTCATCGTTTATGCCGGCGCGATTATGGTTCTGTTCGTTTTCGTGATCATGCTTCTCAACGCGGGCGTAGAAGAACAGACCAAGGGCAGCCGCGTGGCCCTTCTCTTCGGAGTTCCTGGGATGCTGCTCGGAAGCTTGTTAGTCGCGTGGGTTGTTCTCAAGCATTCTGGTACCGAAGCAGTGATGGCAGGAGCAATGCCTGGGCCACCCAAAGCAATTGCAGACCTGCTATTTCACGAGTTCCTTCTGCCCTTCGAAATTACTTCGATTCTGATTCTGATCGCCATCATGGGATCGGTGGTGCTCGCGAGCAAACCGAGCGTTCCAGGTGGCGGGCCAGCAAAGAAGGTGAACGACTGATGGTCCCGCTTTCGTATTATCTCGTGCTCAGCGGAATTCTGTTTGCGTGTGGCGTAACCGGATTCCTGATCAAGCGCAACATCATCACCATCTTCATGTCGATCGAGCTGATGCTTAATGGTGTGAATCTTTCATTCGTGGCCTTTGCCGCTCATTGGCATGTACTCGCCGGGCAGGTGTTCGTTTTCTTCGTGATGGTAGTAGCTGCCGCCGAAGCAGCGGTCGGGTTGGCGATCATTATCGCGGTTTACCGCACGCGCGAAACGTTGAATATTGATCAGGTGAATTTGCTCAAGCTATGACGCAGAACCCCTATCTCTGGCTGATTCCAACGCTGCCGCTCGCGGGTGCAGCGATCAATGGATTCTTGGGGCGCAAGTCTTCGAAGACCGCTGTGACCACGATCGCGCTCGCCTTCCCCGGACTGGCGTTTGTGCTGGCGCTCAAGATCGCGCTCGGATTCTCCTCGGAAGCTGCACCCTACGTTTTTGATCTCGCTCATTGGATTCGTTCCGGAAGTTTTTCCGTTGATTTCGCCTTCTATCTCGATCAACTATCGCTGGTGATGTTGCTGGTAGTGACTGGAGTCGGCTTCCTAATCCACGTTTATTCGGTTGGCTACATGGCGGAAGATCCGAGCTTCTACCGCTTCTTCACCTACCTGAACCTCTTCATGTTCTTCATGCTGACGCTGATCCTGGCGAACAATTACCTGTTGATGTTCATCGGATGGGAGGGCGTCGGCCTCGCGTCATATCTGCTGATCGGGTTCTGGTTCCAGAAAGATGCGGCGGCCTCCGCAGGAAAGAAGGCTTTCATCGTCAACCGCATCGGCGACTTCGGATTCCTGATCGGACTCTTCCTGATTATCCAGCACTTCGGTTCTCTGAATTTTACCGACGTCTTCAGCAAGATCGAACCGTTACCGGCTGAAACTGCGGGTGTAGGACTTCTAACCGCGATCGGCATCCTGCTGATGGTGGGCGCGTGCGGCAAGTCGGCGCAGATCCCGCTCTACGTTTGGCTTCCCGACGCCATGGAAGGTCCCACGCCAGTCTCGGCTCTGATCCACGCTGCAACAATGGTCACAGCTGGCGTTTATATGGTGGCGCGATCTCATGTGATTTTCGAGCGTGCCCCGATCGCCCTAACTGTAGTTGCGATCATCGGCACATTGACCGCGTTATTCGCCGCGACTATCGGTATCACGCAGACTGATATCAAGAAAGTTCTCGCCTACTCGACGGTCTCACAGCTCGGCTACATGTTCGTGGCGTGCGGGGTGGGGGCTTTCTCAGCAGGTATCTTCCACCTGATGACCCACGCCTTCTTCAAAGGTCTTTTGTTCCTGGGCGCTGGCTCCGTGATTCATGCGGTCGGCGGCGAGCAGGACATGCGCAAGATGGGCGGGCTCAAGACATACATTCCGACCACGTTTGCCACAATGCTGATAGCGACGGCGGCCATCGCCGGAATCCCGCCATTAGCAGGCTTTTGGAGCAAGGACGAGATTCTGTGGAAGGCATACGAGGCCAACCCGGTGTACTGGGTCATTGGCGCCGTCACGGCGTTTATCACATCGTTCTACATGTTCCGTTTGCTCTTCATGACCTTCTGGGGTGACTACAAAGGAATTCAAGTTGACGATCACGGTCATGCGCACGCAACTCATGGACACGGAGACCATGGGCATGGCGAACCCCACGAAAGCCCGATGGTCATGCTCGTTCCCCTAATGGTGCTCGCTCTCCTGTCGCTCGTGGGCGGGCTGGTGGGCATTCATAATGGATTCGAGCACTTCCTGGAACCCGTGTTTGGCAGTGAATTTCCGAAAGCAATCACTGAGGGACACGGCAATACCGAGTTGCTGTTAATGGGAATTTCGGTTCTGTTTTCACTGGCCGGATTAGTTGTCGCCTACGTGCTTTATGTGAGCAAGCCTTACCTTCCGCAGAAGATTGCGTCCAGCCTGGGCGCTTTCTACGAAGCAGTCCTGAACAAGTACTACGTCGACGACCTGTACGCCAAGATCTTCGTTAAGCCTCTAGTCGACGGATCAACCGCGATTCTCTGGCAGGGAGTCGATCGCAAGGTCATCGATGACACGGTGAACAACGCAGCTGATGGTGCAAAGCATGTTTCCGATGAAGTGCGGCGCATGCAATCGGGGAATCTGCGCTCCTACGCAGGATGGGTCGCCGTGGGAGCTGCGATCGTGATTGCCTACATGGTCTACCAGGGGGTGGGACGATGAACGACGAGTTCGGCCCCTACATTGTTTCGCTAGTCACGTTTGTTCCGTTAGCGGGCGCGATACTTCTCACGATACTGCCGCGCCGCGATCGCGATATCCGTGTGGTCGCATTCCTGTGCTCACTTATTACCTTTGGCCTTTCGTTGCATCTCCCGGTACGTTTCCACCGTGGCCTGCAGGGATTTCAGTTTGAAATCGATAAGGCGTGGATCTCGAGCCCAAATATCCACTATCACATGGGGATTGATGGCATCTCAATGTGGCTGGTTGTCCTGACGACATTCCTCACACCGCTTTGCGTATTGATCTCATGGAAGTCGGTGCACGATCGGGTGAAGGAGTTCTTCATCCTCCTGCTCGTTCTTGAGACAGCACTGATCGGCGTATTCACCTCGCTCGATCTCTTCCTCTTTTACTTCTTCTGGGAAGCAACGCTGATCCCTATGGCTTTGCTGATCGGCGTTTTCGGCCACGAACGCAAGGTTTATGCGGCGGTTAAATTCTTCATGTACACCATGATCGCGTCGGTATTCATGTTGGCAGCGATCTTGTGGCTGTATGCGCAAACTGGAAGTTTCGATTTTGTCGTCATCCGCGATCAGATCGCAAAGGGAGCAGTCCCGAACTTCCCTGCTGCCGCTCAATGGCTCTTTCTCGGGTTTTTCCTGGCTTTCGCGGTGAAAGTGCCGTTATTCCCTTTCCACACCTGGCTGCCGGATGCTCACGTCGAAGCTCCTACCGCTGGGTCGGTCCTACTGGCAGGCGTTCTGCTGAAGATGGGCACCTATGGAATGTTGCGGTTCAATCTCGGATTGTTCCCAGATCAATCGCGGCACAATGCTCCATGGATTGTGACTCTGGCTTTGATCGGCATCATTTACGGCGCACTGGTGGCGATGGTGCAGCCGAACATGAAGAAGCTGATCGCCTATTCGTCGGTCAGTCACTTGGGATTTGTGGTGCTCGGCATCTTCAGTTTTACGCAATCCGGATTGAACGGTGCGATGTTTGTAATGCTCGCGCACGGCATCTCGACGGGTGGACTGTTCATGCTGGCCGGGATTCTTCACGACCGGCGTCACACGTACGAGATCGCTGAATTCGGCGGACTGGCGTCACCCATGCCAGTCTATGCAGTGTCTTACCTCTTCATCGTTCTCGCTTCCGTCGGCTTGCCGCTGCTCAACGGATTCGTGGGCGAGTTCCTGGTTCTCAACGGCGCCTTTCAGGCAAAGCCCATCTACGGAATCCTCGGAGCAACCGGAGTAATCTGGAGCGCTTGCTACCTGCTCTGGATGTTCCAGCGCGTGTTCTATGGCAAAGTGACGAATCCAGTGAACAACGGAATGGCCGACATGCGTGGGTTTGAGAAGGCCGCGGTCTGGCCTTGTGCAGTGGCCGCCCTCGTCATGGGCGTCGCACCGATTCTTTGGCTCGCAGCCATTGATCCGGCAGTGCACGATGCTTTAGCGCCACTTGCGCAGACGATGAGCAAGGTGGTGATGCAGTGACAATCCTTCCCGCCATCCTGCTGCAAGCGATTCCTCAGACCGAGGACTACATCCGCATTTTGCCGGAACTCGTTCTTGCCATCTTTGGCATTGCCATAATGCTGCTCGATCCGCTGGTCGATGAAGAGAAGAGTCAAAAGGCTCTCGGCCTTGTCGCTTTTGTCGGAACGATCGTCGCGTTACTTTCCACGTGGTTTATGGCGCAGTCCCCCGGCATGGCCTTTTCGAACACGATCCGCATCGACAGTTTCAGTGTCTTCTTCAACTTCTTAGTCATCGCCATTGCCGCAGTCGTGATTTTGAGTTCGTTCGAATACATGGCTGTGCAGAAGATTCGAGCCGGTGAATACTATGCGCTGATCCTCTTCGGCGTTGTCGGCATGTCGCTGATGTCGTCCGCCATCGAACTGGTTCTGATCTTCATCGGCCTGGAGATTTCGTCGATCTCGACATACATCCTTGCGGGATTTCGGCGGAACGAAGCGTCGAGCAGCGAGTCATCGCTCAAATACTTCCTGCTGGGATCGTTCGCGACCGCGTTCTTTCTCTACGGCGTCGCATTGATGTTCGGGGCCACCGGATCGACCAACATCGACATCATCAGCCAGAAAATCCCAACATCGTCCTCCCAAGTGCTTGTGCTTACCGCTTTGGCGCTGATGTTCGTCGGCTTGGGTTTTAAAGTAGCGGCGGCACCGTTTCACATCTGGACCCCGGACGTTTATGAAGGAGCTCCGGCGCCTGTTGTGGGATTCATGTCGACCGCGCCCAAGGCGGCCGCATTTGCAGTGCTAATGCGCGTCGTATTTGCGATCAATGCTCCCGGCCGTTTCTGGTTCCTATGGGTCGCGGCAGCGCTCTCTATGACCCTGGGTAACATTGGCGCGCTAGTGCAGTCCAATGTAAAGCGGCTTCTGGCGTATTCCTCAATCGCACATGCCGGATATCTCCTGGTTGCCTTCGCGATGACCACTCCAGAGAACTCGCTCACCGGAATCTCAGCGGCCATGTTCTATACGGCGGCCTACGCGGCCATGAATGTGGGCGCATTCGCGGTGGTGAGTCACTTTGCGAATGCGGATGAGAAATACGTGACCCTCGAAGACTATGAGGGCTTGGGCCGCTCTTCTCCGCTCCTGGCCGCGGCCCTTACGTTTTTCCTGCTTTCTCTGATCGGAATCCCCATTACCGGCGGGTTTTTTGCCAAGTTTTACGTATTTAGTGCTGCTTTACGCGCCAATCTGATCTGGCTCACGCTTATTGGCGTCGTGAACAGTGCGATTGGAGCGTATTACTATCTCCGGATTATTGTCGCTATGTACATGCGCGAATCGCGAAAAGAAGTACCGGTCACTCCCATTTCTTTCGGATTGGGTTTAGCATTATCGCTCAGCCTGATCGCAACATTGTATTTAGGCATTCTGCCGAATCGTGTGCTACAGATTGCGCAACATTCTGCACAGGACCTCATTCCGCAGCCCTCGGCAGCTAACCCGAGTGCGACGCAAGTTCCGGCTTCTCCAGTAGTTGCACAGCAGTAACTTTTCGGCTTAGTGAGCGAAAAAGCCCATTTGACAAGGTCTACGGGCAGCGTGCATCATGTGTGCACTGAGTTAGTTCCCAGGCCGGTTCTTCTCACTCACACGGAACTGGCGGTGGTCCTGAAGGGAGAGCAAATGTCCAAACTGATCCGTAGCCTGTGGTTCGAGGAATCGGGACAAGATATCGCCGAGTACGCCGTGATGTTGGCTGTAATCCTCGTTCTGGTGGTGGGAACGGTGCGGTTGATTGGGTCGAACGCGAACAATGCGTTCTCCAGTGTTGCCAGCTCACTGCAGTAGTTACGACTCCAGCATCGAGGCTGAATGCCTCTAAAGTGTTAACACCTATGACACCATTTACTCCAAGTTTTGCTTTTGGCTGGTACTACCGATTTATACCGGTAGCGGCTGCGAGGCAGCTTGGAGCAAGGTCGAACGACTAAAGACCTTTCAGAAATCCAAGCTTCAACGCAAGCCGCGATCCGAGATCGCGGCTCAATTTTTTTGTACGCAACTCACCAGGAGAGATCCAATGATTGTCAACATGTCAGAGAAGGCAACCGAGCAGGAGATCAACCATGTGATCGAACGCATACGCGAAGCCGGATACCAGCCTCACGTTACTCGCGGCACCGAGCGCACCATTGTCGCTGCGGTCGGCAGCGGACGACGGCACGAGATCGAAGCGCTGCAAGTAGCTCCGGGAGTCGACAATGTCGTAGCCATTGCTCAACCATTCAAGCTGGTAAGCCGCCAAGTACGGCCCGAGCGCTCAGTCGTCAAGATTGACGGCGTATCCATTGGAGGCCCGGAAGTCGTGGTTATCGCCGGACCATGTTCCGTCGAATCAAGAGAGCAATTGCTCGATACTGCCCACGCGGTAAAACGTGCCGGAGCGTCGATGCTGCGCGGCGGAGCCTATAAGCCGCGCACTTCTCCCTATGATTTCCAGGGACTTGGGATCGAAGCTCTCAAGATTTTGCGCGAGGCGAAAGCAGAAACGGGTCTGCCAGTCGTTACCGAAGTGATGAGCACGGAAGACATCGACCTCATCTGCGAGTACGCGGACATGTTGCAGATCGGCGCTCGCAATATGCAGAATTTCGCCCTGTTACGAAGGCTGGCAACCGTCAACAAACCAGTTCTCTTGAAGCGCGGGCCGTCGGCGACAGTCAAAGAATGGTTGCTCGCCGCCGAGTATCTGCTCTCGGGAGGAAACCACCAAGTCGTTTTATGCGAGCGCGGGATTAAGACTTTTGAGACGGAGATGCGCAACACGATGGATCTGGCCGCAATTGCGCTCGCCCGCGACTTGTCGCACCTCCCGGTGATTGCCGATCCGTCGCACGGAACCGGCAAACAGAGCCTGATCGCTGCCGTTTCTCGCGCCGCCGTTGCTATCGGAGCAGACGGGCTGATTATTGAGGTTCATCCCTGCCCGGAACGCGCGCTGTCGGATGGGCCACAGTCTCTGGATTTTGCTGGGTTCGGACGCGTAATGCGCGCCCTCTCAGAGCCACTGCGGCCAACCGCGAGCTTGCCGGCACAGGTACAAGCAGCAGTGTGAAGTGAAAACGAGATGAGGAAAGACGCTACTTCGCTTGAGAAACGGCTGGCCTAACCTCAATTTTGCGTAGGAGCTTGCAGGCCAAATATTGTGCTCTGGCTGCAAGCCGGATCGCTCCTCCATGTCTAAAACTGGCGCGCACGGTCGTCCACCCCAAACGCACACTTTTCGACCGGGCGAGGCCAAGGATCTGTGCTCCAGTTAATGGCGGATCGTCTTCCTGCCCGCAATCTCCACGCGTGATAAAGAGGTCGCTCGCTTTGTCGAGGCCTACGATCCGGTGAAGTCGAAAACCTGTGATCGACTTAACGAGCACGATGTCATCTTTCCGCAGCTCGGTTAGCTTAACGGGTCTCACCTCGACGATTTCCCCGTCGCGAATTGCGGGCGACATGCTGCAGCCGCGCGCTTGGAATTGCACGCTCAGGCCTTGTTGCAGCATGGGTCGAATGAATTCTTCAAACAGCTTCGAATCGTGGTCTGCCACACTCATCGACATGAACCAGTAGCCTTTTGTCCTTCGCAATTCTTAAGCTTAAGAGAGAACGGAGTCTTGCTCCCGACTGTGTTTGGCAAAGGTGCTGAGTTAGTTACCGGTGAAGCGCGCGCGGAAACTCCGGGATAGCGCACCTGTCTGGCTCAGAGAAATTCGCCTTATTTCCGCTAGACAAACGAAACCAAACGTTATAAAAAGAAATGCGCGGTTTCGCGGCTGTGCGGAAAGCAAAACCCGCGCCCCTAATACTCCCTTGCTAAACGAAGAGCGCCGACGGGCTATTCTCGATCTTCTCAATCATCAAGGACGAGTTCTGGTTACAGAACTCGCCGGAAAATTCGAAACCTCACAGGTTACGATCCGCAAGGATCTCGAGATCCTCCATGCTCACGGTCTGGTGCACCGCACGCATGGAGGCGCCCTGCCATCGCGGCAAGGAGCGCTTGAAGATCCGACGCTGCGGGAAAAAGAAAAGCTTCACCACCAGGAAAAGATGCGCATCGCGGAATGCGCTGTACAGAAAGTCAAGGAAGGCCAAGTCCTGATTCTCGATTCGGGCACTACGACCACGGCAATTGCACGTGCCCTGCGGCAGTTCCAAAATCTGACCATCATCACAAATGCGGTCAATATCGCGGCAGAGCTTGCGGGCACATCCGTGGAGGTCATCCTTACTGGTGGAACTCTGCGCAAGAATTCGTTTTCACTGGTTGGTCCAATCGCCGAGGAGACGCTGCGCAAGCTTAGCGCCGATATCCTGTTCCTCGGTGTCGATGGCTTCGATGTTCATTACGGTTTGAGCACACCGAATCTGTTGGAGGCAAAAGTCAATCGCGTAATGGTAGAGATAGCGAAGAAGACCGTCGCGGTGTGCGACTCCAGCAAATTCGGACGCCGCAGCTTGTCCCTGATCTCTCCGACTTCAGCGTTGCATGAGGTAATCACCGATCGTGGTGCTGCCAAGTCCGATCTGAAATCCCTAAAGCAAGCCGGTATTGAAGTTACGCTGGTCTGAATGCCGATTTGCGACTGCCAATTGCCGTCATGACGAGCCAAGGCTAGCGTCTGACCGAACGCAAATCGACAAGCGGCAATCACACAATCAACAATTCTCTATGCCCCGTTTCGACGTCACGATCGCCGGAGAACTGAATCTCGATCTGATCCTCTATGGTTTACCGGAACAACTTCTTCCGGAGCGGGAGCTCATAGCCGATCGCATGATGCTCACGCTTGGCAGTTCATCAGGGATCGTCGCACATAACCTGGCTTCACTCGGCAGTTGCGTGGGCTTTCAGTCGCGAGTTGGGGCGGACCAGCTCGGCCGCATGTCGCTTGAACGTCTCAAGCAGAGCGGAGTCGATGTCTCCAAAGTCGGGCGTGTAAGCGGTGAGACAGCAACTGGCCTCACCGTTATCCTTCATCACCAGAATTGGCGAAACATTCTCACCTATATGGGCACGATTTCCGAGCTACGCTGGGAGGACCTTGATCTTGATTACCTGGCTGATGCCCGCCACTTCCATCTTTCTTCCTACTATATGCAGCGGGAGCTGCGGCCGCGTATTCCAGAACTCTTCGGCTTTCTGAAATCGAAGGGACTCACAATCTCGCTCGATACAAATGACGATCCCGATGACGAATGGGAGGACATCCACGAACTGCTCGGCTTGGTAGACGTTTTTCTTCCCAACGAACGCGAAGCCTGCAAGGCCGCCGGCGCGGAAAATCTCGCGGAAGCCGTAGCAGAGCTATCGAAATTGGTGCCAATGCTGGTTGTGAAGACCGGCCCCAAGGGAGCCCTGGCGCGACGGGGATCAGAGCAATTCACGAGCGCGCCGGTCAGCGTAGTTCCTGTCGACACGGTAGGTGCCGGTGACAGCTTCGATGCGGGATTTTTGCACGAATATTTGCGTGGCTCCGACATTGCTACTTGCCTGGCAAGCGGGAACCGCGCCGGGGCGCTTTCTACAACACGCCCTGGCGGAACGGAAGCATTCCGCGATGCAACCTACATGCACGAATTCTTCCGTCAACACGGTACGTGAATGCAATCAAGGCACATCGCAGCGAAGGGTGTCGACCGCTTCCTGCGACTGTCGTTAACAGATATTGTCCATAATCGTATTATTTGTCCCTTGATTGAGAACACATATTCCGTTCTGCCATCGTTAGATTCCACGATGAAGTTGCTAGTACTCGGACCCAGCGCGACTCCTTGGGCCAACCCGTGAACCACGTTATGCGAGATCGTGCTGTTGATGTCCGAAGAAGACGAATAACCCGCCACGATGCCCCCATAGCTGGGATTCCGCGAATCTAAGACAGTGTTCTTGGTCACGATCACATTCTGGGTGCCGCCGTTGATGCTGATACCTGAACCGCCTGCTGCGAGCGTTCCGCTATTCAACGCCTCACACATATGAATCGTTATATTCGACGATCCCTGCGCACTCACGCCAGCGCCACTATTTTTAGTCAGCTTGCAGTTCTGAACTGTAATCGGACCTATCGGGGACAATTGAATGAAGATTCCGTCATTCCCTGGCTGCCCCGGAAAGGGCATGGTTTCGGCAACTGTGCACTGCGTAATGACAAGGTCTTCACAGTTTGTCACAAACATTCCACCCGACACAGCGTTGCGGAAGATGGAACAGGACGAAATATTTCCGCTCGAGCTGTTTATCAGGTCGACACCACTCACGACGCCAGTAAAATCTGAGCCCAGCACTTCACAGTCATGAACATCGCACTCAGTTACATTGAAGGTGACACATTCCCAGACAAAAATCCCGTCGCGCGACTGAGTGATGAAACATCTACTGGCAGTCACATTCGATGATTGCTGGAAGGCAAGGGCGCGATTGTAGGCGTTGGGGCCTAGATTCTTGACACACGCCACATTACTGATCTGGACAGCGCTGGAATTCCAGACACTGATTCCCTCCCGCAGACCTGAACCGTTGACCTCGTTCTGAGTATCCACTGTCAAGCCAGAAATCGAGACGTTATTCGCATCCTGAACGAGGAGCAATTGCTCTTCTGCGTGGTAGCTTACAGTCAGAACTGCTCCGTGCTGTGCGAGCAGCGTGGTGCGCTTAGGGCCCAAGCCGACGAGCTTTATCCCGTTCGTACCGATGACCAATGTTGCGTTGATTAAATACGGAATTGTCGCTGTCAGGTAGATAGTCCCACCCGCCGGGAGGCTATCGATTGCCGCTTGAATGGCGGCGCCTGTGGGGTCGGAAACCACGACCACTGGGTCAGCCAGTTTCCCGACAGAGGCTACGGCAGCGCTTGGCTTCAAGATCGCATGGCCGGAGGCTAACCCCAGGGCTACAACAAATTCCCTCCGACTGCACGTCTCGAACACGTCTCGAAAATAGCGCTTTTCCATCGCTACCGCCTCAAAGAAGAGGCCGTTCAACCCTTGTTCGGGGCAGGATCCTAGCAAAAGTATTTCTTGTCCGCAAGGAGATTTGCGCTCTCGCCGCGGCGCAACAGCAGAATCACAGCACTATTGCAATCAACGAACACTCAAAACCTGGCCTACTTAGCACTCACTTCGAGCAGCAAATGCTTGCTGAACTCCGTCTTCAGCCGTGGGGCTTTTCCCTGCTCCGCCTGCACAGTACCGAGATCCTTTCCATCGGCGTAGTCGACCACGCTGTAAGTCCCAGGCTTCAACCCGCGTAACTCAACGTCCCCCGTGAATGGCTTGCTGTCGTCAACAAAGAAGGCGTAGTACATCTTGCCGTCTTTTGCGATCGTGTACGCCTCAGGAAAGTCGTAACCGTATGTGTAAAGGTCGAGGAATTCGCCTTTCGACAGCATCTTCTGGTTGTAGATTCCGAGCCACTTCTTCCAGTGCTCTTCCTTTTCATTGGTCAGATTCACGGGCTTGAACTTCGGGCCGGGATCAGGCCACACGAACTTCGTTCCCGGCACTCCGCCAGTTCCAACCGTCGAGGCGAAATCGGCGCCATGCTCGCTCCAGTTGCCGTTGCCGACACGAGTCATTTCGGACAGTTCCACGTGATCTCCGTAAACCGCCGATCGAGGCCCCAGCAGCGCCTTGTACATCTTGATGCGACGACGAACCTGCACGGCGCCGACTGGATCGGCAGTCACTGCCTGATCGATATACGGCAGCCACGCAAGTGAAGGCGGCGTTCCGCACGGGCATGATTGCGTAACGCTCTCCGGCTTGATGGCGCGCGTGGTCTCAAAGATGACCTTATAGACGTCAGCCATCGCGTTCACCGAGTCTTGCGGAGATTTGTGATGATGCGCGGGGTTGTAGCAAGCCGGCACGCTGTAGATATTATCGAGCTTCGAGCCGTCGAAGCCCCAGTCACGGATGAACTTCTCGGTAAGCTGCTTGAAGTACGCTTGCACCCCCGGGACTGCTGGACAAAGCGTTCCCAAGTCCCGCGTCATGCGGGCGTGCTTCCCGTTCTTGTCGAGAATCAGCCAGTCGGGATGCTCCTGTACGACTTTCGCCATCCCATATTTGTGCGATTCATACTTCCCTTGCCCGTCCTCCACGCCTAGCGGCAACCACCATAGCTGCGCGTAGATTCCCTGCTTGTGGAAGTCGTCGACCATTTGCTTGATCGAATCGCCGGGGAAGGTATCGGAGCGCGGATTCCAGTCTCCGTAAGTATCGAACCAGCGATCATCGAGCGTCGCCCATTTAATACCCAACTCCTTCAGCTTCGGAATCGTCCCGACCATCTGCTTCGGCGTGACGTTGAACTCATATCCCCAACCGCACCAACTCACGTTGTATGCCTCGTTGGAAGGCTTCGGGATGTCCCATCCTTCTTTCTGCAGCACGCTCGACCACATCCGCAGAGGCTCATAGAAGTCGCCACTGTACACCGCAACAAAGGTTCTCGGCGTCGAATACGTCTCTCCGGGTTTCAGAGCAGAATTGTTCGCTATCTCGAGTTGTGCATCCACCAGGCCATCACTTGCGACCTTCACCGGAATGTCTAACGTCCACGGCAGAGTCTCGACATGCCCGATCGCTTCCCCGACAGTTGCGGTCCAGAACGCAACCACAGGAATGCCGCCTCCGTAGCCGCCCTTGATGTTCTCTCCCATCGCATTCTGTTGGTAGGAGGTACGCTTCAATTTCGAAACGTCATTCTCGCCCCAATCGTAGCTCGATCCCTGAAATGACCACATATCGTAAGGCCCGGCATTCGTATCCGCCTGTTTTGCGCTGAAGCGATGTTCTTGCATCAATACCTTGTCAATTTGAAAATCCGCGTTCCCGTCATTTTTGTAACTGGTACTGACCAGCGCAAGGTTCGGGAAATCGTCGTAGGCTTCCATGACCAGCTTCCGCTCGACCGGGATTCCGGATGCTGCAAGCGGCTTCGCCGGAATTTCAACGCGCTTGCCTCTTCCAAGCTTCCCGCTTGCCTCAACCACTTTCGCCTGGCCGAAATCAGGAATGAAGTCCAGTTCTTTGCCGTCGTGCACAATCGAATCGCTGCCGCCTGTGGAAGTGGGCCCAGGCTCGTCGAGAGTCAATCGCTGACCGTTCTTCAAAAGCGTTGCTTGCACAAATCCGGACGGCAAGATCTGGAATTCCGCCGCACTCGTCGTTACCACAATCGGGCCGCCGTCACGCACGTCGACCTTAATGTCAGACGGCCGCGAAGGCACAGGCTTGGGAGCCTCGGCCTGTTTTGTGCAACTCAGCATCGCGCCGGCAAGCACGATGGCCGCAATGATAGGAAGGAAGTAAAACAGCTGAGGGATTTGGCTCTTGAACTCAGTATGCCGCATGGTTACCTCTCGCGAGCCCCATAGTATATCGAAAGTAAAAGCAATATTTCGCACTATCCCGCAAAATGAAGGATCTCTATGCGAGGCACCCCAAAGAAAAACGTCAGCGGCTCTTGCCCTTCCAAGAATAGAAAAAGGGTGAACCCGGATGACAACGGGCGCCCCTACGAATTTCCGCATGTTCTCGCGCCTCAATGAGAATCCAAAGCCCCGTCCGGCTTACTTAGCCGCCGGCAGAGTGACGTAGATCGGATGCGCAAAGAGAGTTGTTTCCCCAGATGTTGAGTTGAATACCTCCACGCTGCCAATAGCGCTGCACCCGGTTGTTTCATTCGCGGGTACGACCAGGACGGGATGTACTTCATTGCGGAAGCCGCCCCCAGCTTCCCCTCCCGTGATTGTCAAAGACGCGGCCTGGGTTGGCTTCACAGTGACGGTCTGTTGTTTGAGGATGGTCCCACTGCTGTTCAAGAACCTTAGTGTCACCTTGCACGGACCGGGCGGGATTCCCGAGAGCTCTACGTTAACGATATTCAGTTGCATGGTATCTACAGGCGTGATGCCGATCATGCCGAAAAGTGCAGGCGGGTCGGGCTGCGGATTGAACGCTTTCACGATGCGGGGACGCTATTTCTTCGCGGGCCGGGATCTCTGTTCCTGGCCTTTGCGAGGCCGAAAGTATATACCTGTTTCGTTACTGTTAGAAAAAATGCAAAGTCCAGTGCAGAGATTTCGCCTGGGAAGTTCTGGGCTGGCGGGCGGCTACGATGCAACACGTACCGTATCGGTCTTTATCGAATTTCGGCCAGCGAATGCTCCAGAGCCCCGCGCTTCGGTACAGGCATTGCGCCCGCTTCGCTCGCGACCCAAGCTCCCACCAGATTAGCCACTTCATTCATCAGGTCAAGCGAAGCACCATGCAGATATTCGTGAAGCAACCCAGCTGTAAATGCATCGCCAGATCCCACGGTGTCAGCCACGGTGACCCTAAACCCAGGATGCTCGCTGACTTCGTCCCCTTGCACCAGAATACTGCCACGACCGCCACGTGTAATACACACGACGTCAAGCTCACATTCGCGGAGCAAGAGTCGCGCCGACGTGACATCGTCTTTGTGCGGAAAACGCATTAGGGTCATAATCTGCGGTAATTCCTCATCGTTGAACTTGACGATGTTCGCCAGTCTCATCGATTCGGACAGGACATCCTTTGAGTAATAAGACTGCCTGAGGTTCACGTCGAACACCCGGACGGTGTGCTGCGATGCGGCTTTAACGAAGCGTCGTATCGTGACGCGGCTGGTTTCAGAACGTTGTGCCAGCGAACCAAAACACACTGCATCAATCTCTGCCGCCAGGCGTTCCCAGTCTCCCGTCCAGCGCAGGAAATCCCAGGCAACCGGATGCGCAATTTCGTACTGTGCCAGCCCCTCACCATCGAGGTTGACGTTGACCACCCCTGTGGGATATTGCCGGTCGGTCTGCACGTGATCGATATCGAGTCCTAGCTCCTCCATGCGGCGCAGCGCCTCGATACCGCGTGAATCCTCCCCCACGCAACTGGCAACGATTCCCTGATCGCCCATGAGAGTAGTGATGTACGCGAAATTCGCCGGAGCGCCGCCAAGGCACGCACCAGCGGGCAATAAATCCCAGAGCACTTCCCCCAGCCCCACGACTCTCTTCTTCATGACAGATTACCCAGCGGAAGAACGGAAACGTTTACGATACACCACCACTACTCGGCGAACGTTTCTCAGCAAAAAGAGGGACTCCCGAAGGAATCCCTCTGTTTATACTCAGTAGCTTTTAGAAACTTAGCTTTAACGCGAACTCGAGTTGACGCATACCGGTCGTGGATCCCGGAGAAGCATCTGCCTCGATGTCTGTAATCTGTCCCGCGTTGCCGCTGCAATCGATACAGGTGTTGCCCTGGTTCGAATTGAAGCCCAACACCGGGTGGTTGAACACGTTGAATGCATCCATGCGGAACTGCATCTTCACGCGCTCCGTAATGCTGAAGTCTTTGAAGATCGCGGCGTCCGCAAAGAAAGCACGCGGTCCTCGGTAGCTGTTTACTCCAACGTTGCCCAGATTTCCAATTCCAGGATCAGCAAACGGTCCCGAAAGAGATGTCAGCGGGGTGAAGAACTGGATGTACGGATTAGCGCCGGCGGGATGCTGCAACGAACCCGCGCCAGTGTGGAAGGAGCCCGATCCCTTGCTGGGACGACAGACGCCCACGTCTTCTTCGTTGCCCGAGGAACCTGTGCTTCCACCACACTCATTCGCCGCAGGAGTCCATGGGAGACCACCGCTCCAGTTCGTCGTCCCCGAGATCTGCCACCCACCAACGATCATATCCTCGGCTCGACCGGCATTTCCGGCGAATGCCTTCCCTTTGCCGAACGGCAATGCATAGGTCAGGTTCGTCACCCAAACATGCGTCCGGACTTGGCTATCAGGCCCATACGCAATGGGATGACTGATCGCGAAGTAATTGGAGTCATACGCGTCCGCATGAGCCAGCGTATAGTGCGACAGCAATTGCAGGCCATGGGAGAAACGATGGTCTACTTTCACCTGCAACGCGTGGTAGATGCTGTTCGCATCGTTGCCAAGGTAATTTCCCTGGTCCGTCGAGCAGCAGGTCAGCTGATCGCCAGCCGCGACGCCTGTCAATCCGCACTGCGCCATCGATACCGAGCAGTCTGAGTAAACGAACTTGTTGTAGTAGGGACGTCGCTGCGCTTGGGGAACTCCGGTACTGCACCCAGGTCCTGCGCAGCCGACGATGGAAGGCTGATTGACATTGTATGTGTTGCCCGTTCCCGCAAAGACGTTCGTGCCCTTGTTTCCGATATAAGCCACTTCCAGCGAGGTTGTGCTGTTGAGTTGGCGCTGTACCGTGACGTTCCAGGCATCAAGCGTAGGCAGGCGCTGGTACGTCGGACGAATGTGAGGTTGCAAGTTGCCTGCCGGCCCGTTCAGCGGAAGCAATCCATTGGATGGCACTGTCGGGAATACGAAGATCGGCGGCCCTTGATCAAGCGTGAAGGCCGGAATGTTGTTGTTCGTAAAGCTCGGATTGACATTGACCGCTGCCACACTCTGACTTGCTAATACGGGCAGGTTCTGCGTTACGGCATGTCCGAAGTTTGACCCGAACACTCCCATGTCAAAACTGCGCCCGTAACCCAGACGAACAACCGTCTTCTGGTTGATCTGGTACGCTGCTCCCAAACGGGGTGCGAAGTAATTCCACTTGTTGTCGATGTTACCGTTCATGCCGATACCGTCATATCCAGCAACTCGATCGTGACCGTCGCCGAGAACGATGTTGGTGAAACCACCGTTGCCTTTGCCGTTTACGTATTCGGGGAAATAAACTTCCCATCGGAGTCCGTAATTCACCGTCAACTTCGGTGTGACACGCCACGTGTCCTGCGCGTAGTAGAACATCCGGTGCTGACGCTCAGCGGCGTTTGTGCTCGTGCTGACGTATCGCCCAAGGTTAGTCACATCACCGAGCATGAACGTGGCCCAGTCCAGCCCACCGTTACCGGCATTCGATGTCGCCAGATGATTAAACGAGTAGACGCCGGTCCGGTTCGAATCGCTGGGCACGCGAAGGTTCTGCGCATAGCGAACGTCCGCACCAAATTTAAACTGGTGATTGCCTTTCATTTTCGTGATGTTGGCGACCCACTGGAATTGCTGCTCGCTCTCGATCAAAGGACAGTTGCAGCGCGCGACTCCCAGTCCGTCACCAAAGTTCGAGCCGACGCCGTCCATGTCGAACTCACCCAGCCCAGAGGTGAAGTTGTCGCCCATGTTCGCATTCGGGATACCGAAGGCCGTCATCGCGGCTTGGCCGGAATCGGGCTTGTTGGTCACCGGGTTGTATTTGAAATAGCCGAAGCGGAAGTCGCCCAAGAGGGATTGACTGAATGTCTTCGTCACGCCCGCCGCCAAGCTGTAGTTATGAACATTCGAACTACCAGCAAGTCCGCCAGGACCATAACCGACCCCGCCCACGGCACCCAAGCTCGGAGCGCCCGACAACGAGAAGTAGTTTAAGCTGAAGCGTCCGAAAACGCTCATGCTTTGACTGGCGGCGAAATCGATTCGAGTATCGAAGCTGTTCTGGTTGTAGGGGCCGGCACCGGCGCCGACAAAGTTATTGGTCGAACCGGTAGATGTTGGGGCCGGGAATGCGGCCAGCATCTTCAGCGCTGCCGGAGACATTGCGGTTACAGGAACCAAAAACTGGTTCGGAGTTCCGCCGGTAGATCCGGTGCAAGCTGTGTAAGCTACATCGCCCAACGGTCCGCAAAAAGCCAGCCGATTCGATCCTGTGGGATCAGTGGTTGGGTTGCTGCTGGCAGGATCGTAAAGGAAGTTGGTTGGATCCCCGAGCGTTCCGTTCCCGATCTTCGATGCGTAATCACCGAAGTTGCAGAAGGTGCCGCCCGTAACGCAGGTACTCTCTAACAGCGCTGTCGGGATCGACTCCTGGTTGCTGATTCCGTTCTTCTGCCGCGTGGTCTGATAATCGCCGAAGAAGAACAGCTTGTTCTTGATGATCGGTCCGCCGATCGTCCCACCGAACTGCTGCCAGCGGGAGGAAGGAATTAAGCGTCCCGTGACCGGATCCGGTTTGAATTGGGTGAATGGATCGCGAGCCGCAGTTGCGTCCGTGCGCCGGAACCAGAAGCCGCTTCCGTGAATGTCATTGCTGCCGGACTTCGTCTGCACAGTCACCACGCCAGCAACGGCCTTCCCGAATTCAGCATCGTAGTTTCCGAGTGTAATCTTCGTTTCTTGAATAGCATCCAGGTTCGGATTCACCACGATGATTCCGAGAATTGGGTCCTGATTATCTGTCCCGTCGAGCTCGAATGCCGTTCCGCTGAAGTGCTGGCCATTGACGAAAATCTGCTGGCCGCCCTGCGGGTTCTCGGTTGCCGCGTGGCTCCAGCCCACGAGCTTCTGCGTTCCGGGGGAAAGTAATTCGAAGGAGGTGAAATTGCGGTTCAAGATGGGCGCATTTTCGATTGCACGCTCATTGAACTCGATCGCAACGTCGGCGCGGTCCGTTTTCAACTGGGGAGCCTCGGCGGTTACCTCCACCTGCTCGGTCGTCGAGCCCACTTGCACCTGTCCATCGACACGTGCGCCGGTGTCTGCCGATACCTGGATGTCTTTGTACTGGAGGCTCTTGAACCCTGAGCCTTCAATGCGAACGGTGTACACGTCAGGGATGAGGTGTGTAACGGAGTAATTGCCACTCTCGTTTGTTGTGTCAGTCACCGAGGTGTTCTTGGTTTGGCTGGTGACGGTAACTTTCGCCCCGGCAACTGCCGCGCCCGACGGATCCGTCACGGTGCCCAAGATGCTTCCATAGATTGCTTGCCCTATGGCCACGGGAACCCACAAACTGAACAGCACTGCAAAAGCCGCTGCTGCGACCCACACAGACCGTTTCATGAACTTCCTCCTCAATCTTCCAACGACCAAATTGCCCCAGAAATGCAGAAAAGGAGACTTGACGAAACGGGGTGCAGTCGTAATACAAAACAATTAACTGGATTAGGTTTCACTAGGTTTGATACTGTTACGGGAACGAACTCTCGCCCTTACAGTAGCCTGCGCTGTCTTGTTACTTCCGGGTTCACATGGCCGTCACACACAGTTTCACGATCGGTCGGGATCAGTGCTTCCAACAAATAGAGAGGCTTACAAAAAGTCATAGCCTTCACTCTTCGGAATCGCTTTGCCGTTTGCTCCGCTATTTAGCCGAGCATTCGATGGATCATCCCGGCGTAGCGCTCAAGGAATACCAAATCGCAACGGAGGTTCTTGGCAGACCTCCGGGGTTCGACCCGCAAAGTGACTCTACCGTTCGTGTTCAGGCGGGGCGTCTGCGTGTAAAGCTGGCGGAGTATTACGCCAATGAAGGTGTTGCGGATCCAATCGTTGTTGAAATCCCTAAAGGTTCGTATGCGCTGGCGTTTCATGTCCGGCCGGGAGCATCGGCAACGACGGTAGGCCCTTCGCTCGCTCCGGAGCCAGTGAAGCCTAAAATCCAGCCGGCGCCCTCAAACCCGCGCCTCGCCATTGCAATCATCGTTCTTTCTGTCCTTCTTGCGTTCTCTCTTACTGTCACTGCTATTCTGCTGTCGCAGAGGACGAGCATTCAAACTGCTGCAAATGCGCCTGTTCCTGCCGCATACCAACTTTTCTGGAATCGCTTCGTATCCGGGCCACAGCAGCCCTGGATTATCTTCAGCAATGCCAACTTTGTTGGACGGCCCGAAACCGGCATGCGCTATTTCAATCCGGCGTCCGATTCGAATTCTTCCATCCAGGATCACTACACGGGCGTGGGAGAAGTTCTGGCGATTCATCAACTGGATCGTGTGTTTTATCTCTTCAACCGGCAGGCTCGCGTTAAGCGAGGTGCATTATTTTCTTTGGATGACGCAAAGAATAACGATTTGGTATTTGTTGGATCGCCCTCGGAGAATCTGACTCTCACTGATATTCCCGGAACCCGGGAGTTTGTCTTCGGGCGGCTAGAGTCGGGGCCACGCAAGGGAGACTTAGCCGTGAAAAACGTACACCCTGAACCGGGCGAGGAAAGCAACTATCCTGCTACGCCGGCCAATCAACCAACCGTTGACGATTACGCTGTCGTGAGTTTACTGCCTGGACTGGATCCTTCGCGGTCCATCCTCATCCTAGCGGGTGACTCCACTTTCGGAACGCAGGCGGCTGTGGAATACGTTTGTCGAGAAGATTCCCTGAAGTCATTGCTGCAGAGATTGAAGGTTTCGAAACCCTCGGACCTGAAGCCGTTCGAAGCCTTACTGCACGTGAAGATTGCTCATGGAGTTCCGGTCGCCACGAGCCTCATCGCTGTGCGCAGCCGCGAGAAGTAAAGGATCCGTCCGGATTGCATTGCTGGAATCTATTTCACCGGCAAACTCATTGCGGGATCGAGTTCCCCGGCTCTCTGAAACTCTTTTCTCGCTTCTTCTTTCTCGCCGCTCTGCTGCAGGGCTAACCCGAGTTGGTAGTGCGCAGCGGCAAACTTTGGCTCGGAGTGAATTGCCGACCGGAACTGAGCGATGGCTCCTTCCAAATCACCCGCACGTAGAAGTCTCTTCCCGGAGTTGGTAGAAACCGTTGCAGCTTGCAGATTGTTGACCGACGCAGCAATCCTTGAGCCCTCCTTCGCCTCCAGCGCAGCTCCATCCGAGTCTCCAAGTTGCCGCAAGACTCCAGCCAGTGTTGTATGCGCCCCTGCAAAGTCCGGCTGAAGATGAATGGCTTCCTGCAGTTCAGAGGCGGAGTCCTGCAATTTTCCCTGCTGTTTAAGAATTGTCCCCAGCATGTAATGCGCTTCCGCATAGTTGGCTTGAGTCCGGATGGCGGCTCTCATCTCTGCGGCAGCCTTCTCGAATTCACCGCGCTGCCACAACAGTATCCCCAAGGTGTAATGCGCATCGGTCAAATCGGGCTGTAAGCGAATGGCTTCTTCAAATTCATTGACGGCTTTGTCGAGTTGATCTTTGAGCTTATAAGCCAAGCCGAGGTCGTAATGCAGAGAGGGATTCGCAGGCGCAACCTTCAGCGCCGCATCAAGTTCTGAGACCGCGGCATCGAAGTCGGCCAACTGAATATATGCAATCGCCAGGTTCCCGCGTAACGATCCATCTTGAGGCTTGATCTGAACCGCACTCTTGAATTGTGGAATTGCCCCCTCGGCATCGCCCTTTTGCAGAAGTGCTAAGCCAATATCGTTGTAGATTTCCGCGTCGCCCGGGTGCAGTCTCAGCGCTTCTTGAAATGCCTTTACGGCTCCATCGATGTCGCCCGATCGTTGGTTCGCAACCCCGAGTTCCACCTGAAGTTCAAACCATCCAGGCTTCAGTGTCGCCGCCTTTCGTAGTTCCTCCGCAGCCTCCTTACTCTTGGACTGGGCAGCTAGCGCTTTCGCCAAGTAATAATGAGCGGTGGCGTCGCGTGGACTGAGCTCTACGGCCCGGTTCAATTCCTTGACAGCATCATCCATCCGTTGAGTCTGCAGTTCCACAACACCCAAATGGAAATGCGCCGATGCAAGATCGGGCTCTAGACGAAGTGCGTCACGGAATGCGCCTTCAGCCTCAGAAAACTGATTGCCTTGTGCAAAAAGCGTTCCCAATTCATCTTTCAAGTCGGCCCGTTGGGGAGCCAACTCTGCCGCCCGTTTCAACTCAGCAACGGCGTTCTCGGGAGCGGACTGGCTCTCGATTTTCGCTAGCGTGCGATGAGCCTCTGCATCACCGGGTGCGATCTTGACTGCGGCTCGTGCCTCCTGCTCTCCCTCAGCGATCTTCCCTTGTTGCGCCAGAACACTGGCGAGCGTCAGTCGAGGCTCAACAAAGTCGGGCTTCAAATGAATCGCATTTCGAAGATGTGATGCGGCACTCTCAGAATCACCCTGCTGCGCCAAGACCCAGCCTAGCGCGGACTGCGCAGTCGCACTCTTCGGAGCAAGTCGGACAGCCTTCTCGAATTCAGTCCTGGCTCCCGCGATGTCGCCCTTGGCCAGCAATGTCTGCCCCCGGCGCAACGCACTCTGTTCCGAAGATTGCCCCGGAATAGAGGAGTTCTGGGAATTCGCCACGAGTGCAGAAATCAGCAATGACATTCCAAAAAAGAGTGTGAGTTTGGTCAAAGTGCGATGCACGATGAGTGAAGGCTAGATTTCAGATGATTATAAACAACGCTGTGGCTGGAACTGTGTGATATCACATAGTGCGGGAGATTCGATGCCATTCATGTCGCTGACTCGACGGTCATTTCTTCAGATTTCCGGCGCCGCTGCCTTCAGCTCGGCATTGACCAGCTCTCTTCAAAACTCAAACGAAGCTGATACGGCTTCCCTGTGCCGCAAACTCGCTACTGATCCATTTCGTCCGCAATACCACCTTTTGCCAGCTCACAACTGGATGAACGATCCGAATGGCCCCATTTACTTCAATGGGCGCTATCACATGTTTCATCAATACAATCCACTTGGTGCCGTGTGGGGCAATATGAATTGGGCGCATGCCACCAGCACCGACATGTTCCATTGGCAGCACGAACCGATAGCTCTTTCACCAACACCGGGTGGACCCGATCAAGATGGAGTCTTCAGCGGAAGCGCTGTCCTCGACAACGGCACGCCCACATTGCTCTATACCGGCGTAGCACCGCCAAGTGGAAACGACGCGACGCTTCGGGACGGCTCTCACACATGGCGTGAAACGCAATGCCTGGCTGTCGCTCAAGACAAAGATCTACGCACTTGGAAGAAGCTGAATGAGCCCGTGATACCGAGTCCTCCTCCGGGCCTCGCTGTCACTGGCTTTCGCGATCCCGCTCTCTGGCGCGAAGGTGATAAGTGGATGCTGATTCTAGGCTCAGGCATTCACGGCAAAGGAGGAACCATCCTGCTTTACTCTTCTCCGGATCTTCGTCACTGGACATACTTGCATCCTCTCGTGGAAGGAACATTCAGTCACAAAGACACTTCGAATCCCGTGGATACCGGCGACATGTGGGAGTGCCCGGATTTCTTTCCGCTGGCAGGTAAGCATGTGCTGCTCATCTCGACGATGGGGAAGGTACGCTGGAAAGTTGGCACGTATGCGAATCAGCGGTTCTCGCCAGAAAAGGAAGGAGTCGTCGATTGGGGAAATTACTACGCTGCGAAGACCATGCTTGACCGTAATGGACGGCGCGTTCTTTGGGGATGGATCACTGAGGCGCGGCCGGATTCCGATTTGATCACAGCAGGATGGGCGGGCGCGATGTCTTTACCTCGAGCTCTATCTTTGTCATCGAATCTCGAATTGCAGACGTCTGTGATCCCTGAAGTTAGTATGCTGCGTGCGCCCCGCATCAGTTCGGCCTCGCGAAACAGGAAGGATGCCGCCGTTGAAGACATTCGCATTCTCGATCTGGCAGCGGAGCTTGACATTCGGCTACAACCGGGAACTGGGGCTAAATTCGCGCTCCACTTTCAGTCGGACGCGGGTGATTTTGCTTCGATCTCGGTCGAAAATAGCTCGAGCGGGCGCACGCTCCACATGAACAAACTGAGCTGCCCAATATCAGGAGCGATTGGATCTCCGCTGCGCCTCCAGATTTTCCTGGATGGATCGATCATGGAGATCTTCGTCAACGAATCCGCAGCGGTCACATCACGCGTATATCAAATTCCGTCGGGGCCGCTAAGCCTAAAACTGGAGGGCGACGCCAAAGTGATCTCATGCGAAGCCCGGCAGATGACACCAATCTCAAAGAACCGGTTCACGGATCCGCTCTGTTCCGCGAAATCGTAGCTAAGAAAATGAAACGCCGGAGGAGTTCCTCCGGCGTTTCGCTAACCGCTGATAGTAACCGCTTAAAAGACGAACACAGGCGAGGTCGTCACCGGTACACTACCGCCTACGACCTGATGAATGACGCCGTCGGTCGTCTGATACTGAGTTGCTGTGGTGGAGTACGTCGCGGTACCACCGGTAATCCACACGACCTGATGCTTGGCCGTGTCCTGCAAAGTACAGTTGTAAGCGTACGCATTGTTCACCTTCGACCAAAGGCGTGCGCATCCCTGGCCTGTGCGCCCGTTGAACCATGAGGAAACAGTAGTGTAAACCGTCGCTCCACTGCTACCGATCAATCCGCCAACGGTCGACGTGTTCCAGGAATACCAATAGTGCCGTTGCGAACCGTTGTTCAACTCAAGAGTCAGATAGCGAGCGATGAAATCGTTCTTTTGGTCCTGGGTGAACGAGCTCCACTCCTTGTCGGAACCTTCAACACCCCATAGGGGAATGTTTTGCATGCCGATAGCGGTCTGAAAACTCTTGACCTGGTCGATCTCGCTGACAACTTTCTCCGCCGGACCTCCCCAGGTATAGTCGTGCATTCCAAAGATGTCGAAAGTTACGCGACCTTGCGCCGCACTAAAGAAATTCTGCAGGAAGACCTGCTGATTCTTCCAAACCGAAATGCTCGGCGTGATGATGGTGGCATTTGGATTTGCTGCGCGAATAATCTGTGCGGCGTCCGCCACCATAGTCGCAAGCTGAGCAGGAGTTCCGTCCCAGTAGGGCGGGTTGTACGGCTCATTCCACATCTCGTAGGCAGCGATCCTAGTGCCGGCGTGCTGCATCAGCGCCGCAACGAAACCTTTGAAGTAGTTGTCGCCAGTATCCACGTCACTGGGCGGAGCACAATCGCCTGCATGATAGAAGTCCTTGCAATTCGGATCATTCGGATTCGAACTGGCCCAGCCCGGGACCTTGCCGAACGTATAGAGCACATCGACACCGAGGGTGTTCGCTTCGTTCAGCATCGTGTCGAGATTTGTCCAGTTGTAGACACCCTGTCCAGCTCCGTTCAGATCGATCCACGAAGTCTGAGTGTCCCAAAGCCGCAAATGGCAGATTCCTTTTCCCTGCAAGGTATTAAATTGGGTTGGATTGTAGCGAGTCTGCATGCCCATAGGGCAATTCGCTTGAGCCATGGCGCTTAGCGAAAAACAAACCATGGCGGTAATTGCAATCAGCGTCAGCTTTACAACTTTACGCATTCCCTTCACTCCCTGCTTGGTGATTCCCACCAGATAATCTCGTCGATCAGGATGGAGCCGCGTGCCTTAAGAACACCGCTCGAGCGCCTTAGTTTTATCTCTCGTCCGCGTTTAAAGGCGCGTTACTGCAGGCGAGAAAGTGACGCCGTCAGCCAACTGCCGAGAGATCCACTTCGTTGGAGGGAGGAACAACTTGACCCACAGCTTTCCCATCAAGGATGGCAAGCCCCGAATACGAAGTCAAGCAAAATTGCCGCTAAACTAATGTGTGCAAGATCCTGCAACCAACAGATTTATTTGGCCGCAAAATCTTGCACACCTTGTAGAAATCTGACTACTGCAAAATGAAGATCGGAGAATCGTTAACAGGCACTAAACCATTCACTACCTGATGGATAACTCCATCGGTTGTCTGATACTGGCTGGCCTTGGTTGCATACTTGGCCGTTCCCTGCGTCATCCATACGATCGGGTGCTGAGTTCCGTCGGCATCCTGCTCGGTGCAGAGGTACCCAAACCCTTTCTGGATGCAGCCCGTATGCGTTCTCCCGGTAAACCAGGCACCAATCGTTTTATACACAGTCGCAGCCGGGGTGTTCATCAATTGACCCACAGTCGACACATTCCACGAATACCAGTAGTGACGCTGAGAGCCGTGATTCAGTTCCAAAGCATAATAGCGCGCTACGAAATCGTTCTTCTGCTGTTGGGTGAAGGTCGCCCATTCCTTATCCGATCCCTCAGCACTCCACAGAGAGAGATTCTGTAACCCCGCGGCCACCTGGAAACTTTGCACGCTCTGGATTTCGCTGACCAATTTCTCCGGTGGCCCGCCCCATGTGTAGCCATGCATTGCAAAAATGTCGAATGCAACGTTGCCCTGGCAAGCATTGAAGAAACTTGTCAGAAAAACTTGCTGGTTTTTCCAGGGCGAGATGCTGGGGGTCAGTATCACCGCATTCGGATTCATGGAACGAATGATCTGCGCCGCATCTGCCACCATGATTTCCAATTCCTGCGGCGTTCCGTCCCAGTACGGCAGGTTATATGGCTCGTTCCACATTTCGAAGTATGTGATCTGGGTTCCCGTGTGCTGCATCAGCGCGGTGACGTACTCTTTGAAATAAGTGTCGCCACTGTTCACATCGCTAGGCGGAGCGCAGTCGCCCGCGTTGTAGAGGTCTCTGCAGTTCGGATCGGTTGGATTCGAACTCGCCCATCCCGGAACCTTGCCGAACGTAAAGAGCACATCGACACCCAGCGTGTTCGCCTCGTTCAGCATTGTGTCGAGGTTTTTCCAGTTATACACGCCGCGACTGGGTTCAGAATCGATCCAGTTCGCCTGGTCGTCCCAGATTCGCAGGTGGCAAACTCCCGCTCCATTTAGCGTGTAGAAGATGGTTGGAGCGAAATGCGTCTCCATGCCCATCGGGCAATCCGTCAGTTGTTGAGCAGCAGCAAACGGAACGACCATCGCGAGCAGGAAACCGAAAATGCACAATTGCGCGGTCTTTCGCATCAGACCCTACCTCCGAAGTGGATAGCTTTCAAAGTACGAATCCTGGGAAATTGAGGGGGGAAATCGTCCTAAGAACCTGAAACAGGAAAAAAATGGGGGGATTTTTTCCGCTTACTGGACCTCATCATGCCAAGTAGAAGAAACCAAGTCAAGAGACAAAAAGTGTCATCGGAGTGGATGCAAAAATCTGCATACCCACGCGTACGCACAAAGCCTGCGACGTACCAGAAATGCCTGATTCGAATAAGGAAAGGCTGAGGCTCAACTGATGGTCAGTGGATCCAAAGACTTCGGCCACAGCTTCGAAAAGCCGGTGAACGTCATCGATGCCGATCGCAAATCAGACGGCTACGCTTGGGTTCCCAACGATTGCTGCGTCGCACAAAGGGAGCGTCTACGTTGCCTGGCTCGACGAACGAGATCACCCTCAACCCGAGGGTAGTTCGTCAGTCTATCTCACTCGCTCAACGGATCGTGGTGCGACATTCAGCCCAAACCTGAAGATCGCACCGGCTGCTTGTCCTTGCTGTCGTCCGCAACTGTATGTCGCGTCTAATGGCGAAATCTACCTCGCTTGGCGGAAGGTATTCAATGGCGATGTTCAAGACATGGTGATAGCGCGCTCAAATGACGGTGGCAAAATGTTCTCGCAGCCAGTGCGCGTCGCAGTCGACAATTGGGTGTTGCACGCTTGTCCCGATGTGGGCCCTGCGATCGCCGTCAACGATGGCGTTCTCTACGTTGCGTGGTACTCGGGTGACGTTCTAGATACTAACCATCCGCGGTTGTCAGTGTCGGAAGACGGCCGTGTTCTGCTTGTATTTCAGGGTCGTCCCCTCCACGACACGACGACCTGGAGGTCGAATCAGGTATACCTTTTAGAGATCAAAGGTGACAACGCCGTCGGCAAATTCAGGTAACGCATTCGGACAATTCTGTTCATTGACCTGAGGTACTGGCTGGTACGACCGGTCGGGTTTTCCTTGCCTGGACGGAGACAGCCAAGGATCAAAGCGAAGTGTAGCTTTCGCGCGGATGGATCAAATGAAGTGGTGTCGAGCGACGCTGATCAATTTTGCGAAGGGATTGCTTCTGTTGGCCGCGGCGCTAGCTTTGGCAGGTTGCAATCGGAACCGTGAATTGCAGCACTACAAGCTTGAGGGCACCGTCGTGAGTGTCGAAAAGAATGTCCATGAGGTCACGGTGAATAACAAGGCAATTCCCGGTTTCATGGCAGCGATGAGAATGACTTATGTCGTCAAGGACCAAGCTGCACTGTCGAAATTGAAGCCGGGCGACGAGATCAAAGCGGACTTATTTGTGGATCGAAAGAACTACGACACGTGGCTGGAGGACATTCAAGTTAGCCAAGCTAGAAGTGGAGCATCACCCTCGACGCCGTGATTCTGCTAAGACGCTCTAGACTAAATGTTCGCGGGAGGAACGGGACTCGAACCCGCGGCCTCCTGCGTGACAGGCACGCGTTCTAATCAACTGAACCATGACCTCGCTTTGAAAACCTAGAGTCCTTTGTTTGTTACCGCCTGTTCCCTCCGCTTCGCATGCATTCCCGAAAATTCCCAAACGTGCCGTGACAGCCAAGCATTTGCTCCTAATTAACAAAAAATACACGACGCGGATGCTCCCTGAAGCGTCTTTAAAGCAGTCAGAAATAATTATTCGACATTATTGGACCACGACATCTTACGCGCTCTAAGCATTCGTCATGACCTCACATCATGCGATTGTAGAATTGATCTCCGAGATCGCCGCTCCTCTGATAGCTGTGCGAACCCGTTCACGTAGCTGCGTGTCGAACTCTTGCGACGGTTCCGGCACTTGCCACTTATCGAGGAGGTCCATTGTTGCGCGAAGGGTAGCGAATTCTGAGGAGCACTTAACACACCGTCTGAGATGATTCTCCAACTCTGGAGCGGTTCGCATCAGTTTCGCCACAACATCCAACATCATCCCGCGAACCTGATTGCATTCCATTGCAGTAGTCCTCTTTAGTGCAGTAGAGACCGTTTGCAGCGTTAAGACTATACGCTCAGAGGTGAACGGAGCAGCTTAAGAACGCAAAAAAAGGAGGAGGAGTGTTATACTGTACCCCGTACGGTATACTTTTCGAATACTAAATGAGCCATACGATCCAACAGAAACAAGAATTGCTGCTTCGCGCCAAACGAATTCAGGGGCAAGTGGAAGCGCTGGTTCGTGCTCTGAACGAAGAGCGCGACTGCTCTGAGGTTCTTCAGGTGATGAGTGCAGCCAGGGGTGCGATGAACAGCCTAATGGCCGAACTCCTAGAAGGCCATATTCGCAGTCACGTACTCAATGGAAAACATAAGCCCACTTCGAAACAGCTAGCTGCAGCCGACGAAGTTATCGGAATGGTGAAGTCTTACTTGAAGTGACCTGCTCCGACTAGCGAATGGAGAGCGGAATGAACATTCCCCATTTGGCGCATGAACAAGGGTGTAAGACCCAAGAACATCTCAACAATGAGGCTTCGCCAGAAACGGAACTGGACACTACCCGCCATTCCGAGCACGAGGAACCTAGCCAGCTCGAATGGATCGAGCTAATTCGTATCGCATTTGTAGCTTTGGCAGCCGCCGCGGTTTGGTTCCGAATCTGGGAACCATTTGCGCGAATCAGCGTAATCGGGATTGCGGGCACGCTGATCGGCGGATATCCCATTTTCAGAGAAGCCTGGGAAAACATCGTCGATCGAAAGATGACGATGGAACTCTCGATGACCATTGCTCTTTTGTCCGCATTGGCTATCGGCGAATTCTTTACTGCGCTCGTCATAGCCGGCTTCGTGCTCGCCGCGGAGGTTCTGGAAGGGCTCACAGTCGGTCGAGGCAGGCGTGCCATTCAGGACCTCCTCGATTTTCTTCCGCGCACTGTCACCGTCCGGCGTGACGGTCAGGTGATTGAGATACCTGCTGCAGAAGTTAGAGTCGGCGACCCCGTGATCGTAAAGCCCGGTGGACATATTCCCGTCGATGGCATCGTGATCGATGGATATTCTTTTGTTGAACAGGCGGCCATTACTGGAGAGCCAATGCCCGTTGAGAAGACGACTGGGGCGGCCGTTTATGCAGGAACCATCAATCAGTCCGGAGCGTTGGAAATTGATGCTCAGAAATTAGGCCGAGATACGAGCTTCGGAAGGATTGTTGAGGCGGTTGAGCGAGCCGAAAGATCGCGAGCCCCGATTCAAAAGACCGCGGATCGCCTAGCCGGTTATCTTGTATATTTTGCCCTTGGCGCAGCCCTTTTGACTTTTCTGATCACTCACAACATCCGATCAACTATTTCCGTTGTGATAGTTGCCGGCGCCTGCGGCATAGCGGCAGGAACGCCGTTGGCAATATTGGGCGCAATCGGTCGTGCGGCCCGTCAAGGATCAAT